>Ga0315914_1002226_pt1 | contig 29675 bp, 20 predicted proteins | sample MpolenodulesMG_FD_203920 | JGI IMG/M metagenome (GOLD analysis project Ga0315914, IMG submission 203920) | Medicago polymorpha root nodule microbial communities from Los Angeles, California, United States - elongated nodules | ecosystem: Host-associated > Plants > Roots > Nodule | place: USA...
CCTTCCTGCAAAAAAATTGAATCTTGAATTTAAAGAATCAACCACTAACATCAATAAATTTTTGAGTTTTTTTTTTTTTTTTTGCAAATTTGATTTTCAGCTCAAAATTGAGTTTTTTTTTTTAAATATTGAAGAAAAAAATGATGAATACTGACCTGGGAAAATTAAAGAGGAAATTGAATGGATCGGAGAATGAAATGATATAGGTGCGAATTGGGTGAATTGAATTGATACGAGAAATTCTGAGATTAACGAGATACACGAGAAAGAGATGATGATGAGTATGTCTTGTTTCGTTTTTTGTTTTTCGTGGAAGGATTTTTGTTTGTGTTTTTCTCAATGTTTGAGATTTGATTTGATCTTCTTATTTCTTACAAATTGCTGAAAGACCCCTTAATTTCTAAGATTTATTTATATCTTTTCACAAACATTTTGCGCCTTTTTTTAAATAGAGGAATTAAAAATAAAATTTGGTATATTTAAATGCATCAAAAACATATTTAATCTAAATATAAATAATGTCAATGATAGGATTAGACCCATAAATGATAAGAGATCATACTTTTTTTGAAGAAGTAAGAGATCGTACTTAAATATACTTATCAATTTAAGTTTAATTGAAACTTAACTACTTAAATTCAATTACTTGATAAGAGTTTCAGATCTTAATTAAATGAAAATTTAAAAGGACAATGATATCACACCAACAAAAGAATAATGTTCCAAAATAATTGTTAATATATTTTTGGAGAAATTACAATGACCTCCCCTAAAGTACGTTGAAATGTCACTCACACCCCCTCTATTTTGTAATATGAAATAGACCTCCCCTGACTTTGATGTCGTTAACCCACTGTTACAGAACTGATCAAAAACCGTTGAACTTTTAGCCACCGACTAAATATTTGGAACAGTGAAAATCTAATCGATGCTTTTGTGCTTTTCGGACTGTTATCATCTCTTCCATTCCATACATTGTAATAGGAACCATTAAAAATTCAATTGCAGAGAAAAAAATGCAATTTTTTACAATCGCAAAACCTCAAATCTTCAAATTTCCTCTCTACGATGCTTAGATCCGCTCCACCGTTTCAAGTTTTGTTTGGGATTCAAACTATTTTATAGGATGACTTTTGATTGACCACCAATGACCATGCTTCTTGTTGTTATGCACATATAAGCGAATCTTATCTTAATGTTTTTAATTGTCAGATATTATGTTTTGGTTTTGTTGAAGTAATAGCCAAGATATCAATGAAGTTAGTGAAAGAAAATAAAGAGGAATATAAGAGGGAGTATAAACGTGTGTGAAGTTGTTGAAAGAAAACTGGAAATTTCACATTTGTTAATGTTAACAGAGTATAAACGCTGTGAACATAAGAGGGAGGTATTCATCACATGTAAGACTAAGTAGGGGAGGTTTTGTCATTTTTAAAAATAGAGGGGGGGTGAGTGACATTTCAACATACCTCAGGAAAGGTCATTGTATTTTCCCCTATATTTTTTGAATGTATCAATTCATTGATGAGAGTCTCATATCTTAATTTATTTTATTCTAACACCCTCTGGACACAAAAATTAATAATGTATATGCATTATCACTTCCAAGTTCATTATAAAATAAATCGTAATATAAGACAAAAGAGATAGTAACTACTCCATCCATGTCTCATTAGAGTTTTACACAAGTATTAAACAAATTATTATTAATATGGTTGATTTCAATGGTAAAATGTGTCTTTTATTAAAGGGTCATGTTAAACATTAGAGTAAAACATATTTATTAATTATAGTTAATAGAGTGGTTATAGATGATTGAAATGCAATAAATAAAGATATGTTAGTATAAAAGAATAATAAATGTTGTATTAATATTGTAAAAAGGACAAATAATTTGAGGCAGAGAAAATTATAAAAAAAAAAACCTAATTTAAGACGAATGGAGTATTAAATAAACATCAATATTAGAAGTATAAGCAAAGCTCACTTCATTTCATTTAGTTGAAACTAAAGAATCTAATAGGTCTTTTTAATAATTAATAGCAATTAAAAAGTGTTTAATGTTGTAATCTTTATAGAAAATAGGGATCATCATTGTTTTTCTTTTGTCTCCCTCATTAATCGCCTTATGATTGCCGTTTTCCTTATTTATTTATAAGCAAACCAGATAGTTGATGGTTATAACCTTTCAATACCTACAGTTACTCACTACTTTGATCATATGCCCCGGGTTGTGTTAACCTTTTCTATGGTAGGATGTAGCCAATGTCTATTTTACTCATTGTGTTCGGTTGAAAGTTTGACTTAGCAGGCCTCGCTTGTATAAAAAAAAAAAATACCAATGTGTGTCTTTTTAGGTGATTCAATCTACTGTACTCCTCAACTCCATGACTAAGGTTTTAATTGTGGCCAGGACAAAGGGAATAAACACACTAATAGAAATTAAACACTGACTTTTTACAATACAAAGGTTAATGCTACATGAGGAAGACCTGGTACCAAAGACAGATTCGAGCTACAAGATTGTTACGGGATTATTAACTTATTATTATTTAGCATAAGTGCCCTTACTTCCAATCACACTTGCCCCTTTGTAACTGGAAAATAGCTCTAATTTGTAACAAGTTTGTTTCCACCAACAGTAATTCCACTCTTATTTGGTAGAAGCTTCTTCATATAATACTTAGAATTGCGGGACAAGTTGATTGTTTTCTTTTTCTTTTCAGGAATATTGTCAATTGAACATTCTGAAAATCCACGCCTCACAAACCTGTCAAGAAGTTGGGAATCATTTTGTTTAGAAATGCAATTATGAAGATTATAGTGCAGCAATTAAAAAGCAAATTTTTAAGTCCCTTTTAAACAAAAAAACTTGTCTCCTAATAGTGAAAAATGACATTGATTGCGGAAAAGGCCTAAATGACATGGATTAGGGGAAGTTACTTACCAATCTGCTGTACGTGTTGTAAGTAGGAAAAGCTTATTGAATCCAAGAGATGCTGCTTTCTTCTCCATATAATCTGCACATATTTCATCATTATATTATATTAAAAAGATGTGGCATGCATGGTTATAAACAAGGGCATTTGATGATTAAAATTATACAACCGCTGAATAACATCCAAAGCTGAAGCCTGAACAATATCTTCTTGAAACATCCCCTCAAAAAAATAAAAATTATCTTCTTGAAACATAAACATGTTGAAAGTTGAAACTTTTTAACACTAAAAAAATACTGTTTTCTTATGAGTTTATTATTTATTATACATAGTTTGTTGCTATCACTAGTACAACTATTCCGGTACTTTCATCCCAAACATGTCTTGTGAATTAATATTGCATCCTTTCATAACCATAATTCAGGTATACATGGTTCAGCCTTCATTTTTCTATAGTTTCAAAATTCTTTCGTAACAAATATGCTCTGAAGCTGATTAATATCATTCTGGAATGCAGCATAAGCAAAAAAAAGAAAAACGAAAACATCCCAATACATAGCACAAATTATTAGTCAGTAGTCACCATCCATCATTTACAAATAATTGCAAGCACTTAAGTAATGAACATACCAAGCAATTTGTCTCCCTGTCCTTGGCCACGACAATCAGGAGATACTGCAATAGCAGCAACCTCTGCACACTTCTCCTCAGGGTAAGGAAAAAGGCCACCACATGCAATTATTTGACCTTCTCTTTCCACAACAACGAAATTATCCAACGTTTGTAGCAGCTATAAACAGAGAATGATAAAAAATGAGAAATGTTTAGACAAATTACCACAGCTATGTAACTATCTACAACAGACATAGAGTAGATACATAGTTAAGCAAACCTCTTCATCAGACCGCTTAACTAGTATGCCAGTTGCCTCCAAAGGCTGAATAAGTTGTTTTATTCCAGAAAAATCTTCTTTCTCTGCCTTTCGAGTGCCTTCGTAAAGGTCGCTGCAAAATTCGAAGACAACGCCATGAACAATCTGATGTAGACAATAACTTTCTAGACTTGTAAGTATGTAGGAAATGAACATCATAGGTTTTGGTACAGATTTAATTTTGTAGTTGTAGTATGTCTACTGTGAATTATAACAAGCTGCACTTGTATAAAGCATGCATGTACTATATGAAACACTATCTCAAGTCTCAACGTATAAAGCATGCATGTACTCTATAAGACTAATATGAAACATTATCTCAAGTCTCGACTAATCCTTCAATCTTTTTTGTAACTAATGGTTTCTTGTAAGGGAAAACATGGGAATGCTCATAAATGGAATTCGGATCCAACTCGCATATTTACATCCTTAAAGATAAGTCTGGCTCTCACTAAAGTAAAGTCACATGTACGATGACACCAGGAAGACATCCACTAGGATGCCAACTAAATTGTTCTTAAAAGTAAAAACAACTTCTAGGATACAATTTATTTTCAAACAACATTGCTTACCACCTATTTCTCTTGGCAATTAGTTAATAAACCTTGCACAAAATAACTTGCAAGCATAAAATCTAGTGCAGAACACACTGCAAAGATTGCTTACCTAGCCACCATCGTTCCCATCCCATCTCTTGTAAACAACTCCAACAATAAAACTCCACTAATAGTGCCATCCAACAAGTGAACTCTTTGAACCCCTCCCTGATAAACGGAAGATGGTATTATTCGCAACATACTAGTGAAACATGCATCAACTGAATTTGAAAGTTAATCCGAACCACCCAGAGTACAGTGGTAATATTTGAAATGAGTCAGAGCTCAAGATAATGAAGATATGTTGTAGTAACCGACATAAATGTACAACACACACCACATATTATTGGTCTGATATTGATTTTGAAAATACTTTTGTTCTCATCAATGCTTATGTACCAACATAGACTTAAATAAGCACAACTAGGAAACTAGACAAGAAAATTAAAAGATATAACATGGACTCACTCTGCAAACAAAAGCTGCAGCAGCCAATTCTGACAGGTAACCATTCATTCGACTTAGCCGTTCTTGACCTCCAATAGCAAAGCCTTGCTCACTAGTCCCTAAGCCATCTCCATTCTCAAAACCAACACCATTGTGGAAAGTTGCATTATGCCATTCTGTAATGCGTTTTCCATTAGGTGGAGATTTGACTGCCCCGTTAAAATTGTTATGCTCAACAGGATTGAAACCTTCTTCCTCAACCGCTTTCACATAGTTAGCTGCTATTTCACTTTGCTCGGCCCGCTTGCGAATTAACATGTCTGCTTCTTCAAGAGGCAAGAAACGAATTAGGCGTCCATTTTCATCAAGTATTGGACCATCTATAACGCATATTAACTTGTCCGCCCCAATAGCCAAGGCACAAGCTGTTGCAACCTCATAGGTGCTGGAGAAAGTACAAATAATCATATTAATATTAAGGGTTCAAGCATAAGTGCAGTACTTTTGTGCTTTTTTATCATGATTTCAAGAGTCTGTCTTGTCAATTCTATTCATAATTGTAGTTCTTAAAAAGATCCTAGAAAAAGTGCGTATCAGGTATGATTAATCAGATATTACAAAAATGCTATGACAGCATCATTCATGCAATAAGTTATACTATATGATATGATGTGGCTAGAAACTAGAAAGAAAGTATTAGAAGCTAACAAAAGCATACTTGCAATTCAATACTTCACCAGAGCTGGAGTAGCCCAAGTTGGTTAAAATAACTATAGAACCACCATCAAGTCTCTCACGCATGCGAGTTGCGTCTACTTTTTTAACTTCCCCAGTTGACCCATAATCAATTCCACCGACCACCCCTCTTCTCTGTCAAAAAAAAAACAAAATAATAAGATGCTCTAAAACAGCGATTGATGATAAAAAAGAGACAATTTTAAAAGACCATTTGTTTAAGCACGATGAATGAATCACAAAATCAAACCTTGGCTGCAAGAAAGTTACCACTCGTAACACTAACACTAACGTCATGCAATCGACTATTATCACCATGTCTACGAATATTGCATATGGAAGGTCCAACTGAAAGTTTAGCTGCTATCATCGACATTATTCCTCCTGCTGCACACATTGCAGCGTTTAGAGACTCATCGTCTGTTATTCTATATCTCCCAACATACTTAGGCTTGCTCCCTGTAAATGCAGTAACATGGTCAATGATGAGGTTATGCAAGTAACGCGTGTTACAATTGAAAAGCTCTCATTTTTCAGTATAGGTGGATAAACAGCTTGATTAAGCGCTTATTGTACACGTGTTTATGTATAAGCTATTTTGTCACAAAATCTAAAATAAAGTCAACTATTTTATACTCGCTCTGTCCCTAAATATAATCACTTGTTTGACAAAAAAATTTGTCCCCAACTATAAGCCATTTTCAAGTTACTAGATGCATTTATTGCTTCTTTTCCAAATAAACCCTAATTAATACCACTACGTGTCTTAGAATATGAAATGTCAAAATTAATTATATACATATACAAATGGTATTTTAGGTACATCTATACATAAAATTGATGCATTAACTACATCATCAACTTTTCTTTTCTTAATAAGCGACAAATATGCCATAGGTGTTTATATTTAGGGACGGAGGGAGTATAAGTTGTTTTCATAGGCTATCCTGAAGAGCTAATTAAAATAAGCAGAAAAAAGCTTATGAACATGTCATAAAGTTGTTTTCAATTGTCTCCAAACAAAAATTGTTTCTAATTTCATAAGCTCTCCAAAACAGTATTAAGTGCATATCAGTAGATAAGTTCAAATAAGGTGATCCAAACAAACCCTTAACCCAACTAACCTTTATCTTTGAGAATGTTGTCAATTTGCACATGGGTGCCAGGAACAATAACAAAATGAATTCCAAGGTGGTGAAGAAAAGCTATATCCTGCACCCAGAAACATTACTGTTACTAACTCCAACACAAACAACTAAAACAAAACAAGTACTGAAGTAAAAAAAAAAAAAGAAAAAAAAAAAGTGCAATTAAAATAATAAAAGCAAAAGGTGATATATTTAAGTGCATGTGACAAAAATTCATTTTGAATGAAGTGATTTTGTAAAAACCACGTTTAGACTCAAGAGTTAACAATTGTAGCTTCAATTAGAATCAATTCTACTACTAACGAAAAAGATTAACGCAATTTGAAGTGCATGCCTTGAGAATGGGATCCAAGGAAGGGCTATCAACAATTTCAGCAGAAATGACGAGAACAAAAGTGGTTCCACGATAAGCGAGAAGATAAGGCCAAGCTTCACGAAGGGAACGAATGAATTGTTGTTGTTCATCTCCTTCTTCAGTGATTCCGTTTACACCTTCGTTGATCAAAGCATTGCGTTTCGTCATTGTTACGTGTTTTTGAGCGGTGAAAAACGAGGAATTAAAGGAAGGAGGTTTGAATTGGAGTTTGAGTTGGTGCGGATTGAAGTGAGAGTGTTGGCGAGAAGATGAAGTGAGAGGGTTTGGAAGTGAAAGTGAAGTAAAGGGACGCGATAAAGAAGGAGCCATTCAGTGTTAAGCGGCAATGGCGGACGTGATTTCAGACGTAGAGACTTTTCACGCCGCCGTGCCGCTTCAAGACTTTCTTGCTTTCTTCGTGCCCATGTGTAACATTTCTCTACGATAAAAATATTTTAAGGAATTAAAAATTCTGAACGAAATATAAATTTTATGTGTCCGTTTTCCACTCTTTTTATTGCGTTTAACAATTTTTTTTTTTATGAAATTTTTATTTCAATGACACCAACAATATAAAAAAAATCTAATTTTTCTTAATGACGTCAAGAACAATCTATATTATAGAAAAAATTGTTTCACGATATAATTGGAATAATGAAAAAGTAAATATAAATATATTCATCCACTTTTGTTACACTTTTTAAATGACAAAGAAAAAAACATACATATATATTCATATCGTGTTTGTTACATTTATTTTATTTAAATTTATTCTTACCTATTTGTTACATTAGAAAAGGTCAACTCAAAAAAGTTTAAAGGGATATTTTTCTTTATATATATATATATATAGTATATATTACAAAATTCTAATTTTTTTTTGAAAATTTCATTGAAAAATATGAATGTTATGCATGAATTGACTAAAAAATAGAAACTAAAACTCTAACAAATTTTTTTAAGAATTAAAACGAAAAATTGATATTATTTTTTCAAAAATTAAATTAGTATATACTCCCTCCGGTCTCAAATATAAGAAAATATTCTTTTTTTAAGTTCATTGAATAATTAATGTATCTGTTTTACAATGTAGACCAGATACATTAACTATTCAATGAACCTAAAAAAGGAATATTTTCCTATATTTGAGACCGGAGGAAGTATATAGGACCAAAAACATATTTAAGAGAGAAAATTAATTGATACCAAAATAATGGGAAAATACATAAAAACTTGAAGGAAAAAAAAAACAAATTTAGGTATGTTTGGAGTAATACCAAAGCTAAGTGGTAGTAAAGGGACAAACTAACAAAATATAAAAATAAAATAAATTCTAGTAACACTCTCTTTTGAGTATTCTCTCTAGCATTTACTTTTTTATTGGGTGAAATCAATGTATGTCTCATCACTTTATGTGAGTTCCATTTCCAAAGTGTAGGTCCTACATTGATTTCACCTAATAAAAGAGTAAGTGGTAGAGAAAGTGTTCAAAAGAGAGTGTTGCTAACCTCCTAAAAAAAATTAGGGAGAGAGGAGTGGGTGGTACCTTGAGAATGGCATGGAAGTAATTAGGAGTAGCAATAACCTCAGCAGAAATGTGAACAACAAAAACTCTACCTCTTTGTACAGAAAAATAAGGCTTGGATTCAAAGAGAATCTTCACAATATCTTTGTCTTCCTCAGTCACACCATATTCTTCTTCATTACATCCACACCCTTTTACCTTAAACTTGGTGTTTTTGACAGCCGCAATAAGACCACAATAACTGGTCACTCTTGAAGCAAAGTTGAAGATTTGATGACAAGAAGTAGGGCCACGTGAAAACAATGTTTGAGTTTCTCTTTGGTTTAGTAAATTCATGTGTAGCTTCCAAGAACAAGCAGCCATGTGCTGTTTTGTTTCTTCTTTTTTTATCTAACTCAACAAGAGAAAGAAAGAAAAAAAGAGAGGTTCTGTTTTACTTTTAGGTAACTAAGAGCAATGCATTTTACTAGTGTAGTGAGTGAGTAAATTAAGAAGTGATGCCAACAATGTCAATTACGCGGCGAGACGGTAGCGTTGGACAGATGGACAGAGTCGGTTCTGCTTGGAATGCTACCATAGGAGGAATAAACGTACCAAAATTAATACACCATTTTCCAATATTAGATCTTTTTCATTTCATTTATTTTCTTTTATTCATAAAGTGTTAGTGAACCTTTCCGTAAAACATTATACTAATTAATTAATCCCGTAAAATGTCGTGTTTACTGTTTTATTTAGTCCTATCATGTGACACTGAAAAATTGATCAAATTCCCTTAAAAAGAATTGTTTGATCAAATCAAATTAGACTTTCTGGTGCTAAAAAACAACCCTCAATTAATGCAACACGCAACAAATAACATGCATATACGTGAGGGAGTTATATCCAAAAAATTATATATAGAAACTAGAGAAGGGAGTATTTTTGAATTATTTTTAACAAAATGTATATAAAAAAAAAAACAGCAAGTGATTTTCAAAAATAGGTTTAGATTATTTGAAACAAATTCATCACAGAAAAAAGACAATGTCCTTTTGTTTGATTTTGAAGTTGAAACTCTAGGTGGTTTCTAAGCCTTGAGTAGGTTGTAAGCTTAAAATTAAGCTTGGCCAGCCGTTGAAAACTACGAGCATCTACACAATTTTTATTCTGTTTAGCAACAAGTTTAGTTGTCGAATTTATTTAAAGGGAAAAAGATGTGTATAATGTAGCAGTAGCTTAGCTTTTTGGGTTTTAATTTGGAAGGGGTCTTAAAATTAATGATTAAGATTGCCAATTATGTGCAAGCATGTGATCCCACAACCGCAATAAATCCGGGTCAAGATATTTGTAAGTATTATCCCTTTGAGAATCAAACAAAAACATGAAAATATGAACCGTGTAGTCTATTAGAGAGGGCCACTTTGGATGTGAATGACGATGTGAAAACACGATATGCCCTACACTAGCCTCAAGTGAATTTTCTTTTATTTTTAGTGAAGTAATGTGGCAGGTATGAAAACAAGTTAGTGAGATCAACAAATTAAATCCAGTAATGAAAACAAGGTAGTATTATAAGATGTATAAATTACCTACTGCATCCCTAAAAAAAGAAAGAACTTACTGCATAGTGCTTATTTTTTATTTATTTTTTCAAGTTATTTTGCTTTCAATCAAAATCGATTAGTTTAAAATAATTGAATAATAAATTAAAGGGCCCCTGAATTAAATATTAAACAATAATCGATCAAGCGTTTGGTCCAAAATTTGACATATCAACTAACTATTATTCCTCTCTCAAAAAAAAAAACTAACTATTATTCTTTAAAAAAAAAAACTAACTAACTACTATTATTGGCCACAAGAAAAACATATCGACTGTTACATCACATTTGATCCGATTTTAACAATTTACAAGATGCTAAAGCTTTTATGTTTGAAGATTCAACTAAAGGTTGTAGGAGAGATGGCATTAATTCTCCTTCATCATAGAAATTAAAACTTGATTGAGACACGGTATTTATGCTCTATTATTAGTGATGTGTAGATTCTAGTAGCATCTGTTCTACAATTTCTGGTTTGGACTATATGCTGTGATAAAACTGCAATTGTAAGTTACCTACAACCTCATTTTTGTGTCCACTTTTTTTAAAATTTTGTTGTTATTTATCTGTCATTTTCAAGTCTATCGTAAGAAAAAGACAAATAATTTTATCAAAAAACAACATATTTTACTGATTTTCTTAAAATACATAAATATTTTTTTTTACCATATATGCTTATAAACTTAAAGAACACGTAAAATAAAAGAGAGAACGTAGCTAGTAAATACCCATCGGAAGACTACATTATCAAAAATATTGATAATTTATACAGTTTATGTAATCATTTTAAAGAGCAGAAATTAATGTAATCCTTCAAAATTCAATAGTGAGAAGCAAAGATGTATACACCAAGTCAGATTAGTTTCGATGATCAAATACAAGGCAATACAACGTGTTAGACGGTCCATTACAAGTTAAAAACAATTTTTGAAACATGCCCAGTAAAATAATAGTAAACTACTAGCATAGAGAATGAATATCTACATATTCTAAACTGCAAAAAACGCTACAGATCGCGAAAAAATTACACCACCAAAGCTTATCTGATCTACAACATTACTCTTCTAGTTTTACTTTCTGTGTTAGACAGGCACGAAACCCTCTTTGTTTCTCTAAGCTACTTCAATGAAGCTATCATCATTTCATAGAAAAACACCATGTGGCTTAAGACCACAACCACCTGCGCGCACGATTTGTTTCGGAGTTCGGCGTTACACTAATCCTATCTGCATTGGTGGACAGCCATTTACCGAAATCAGGAGATTGAACAAGCTCTTCCAATGCTTTTTCAGTGGACTCCTTTGTAAACGCGTCCCATTCTACTGGTGAATATTTTCTTCTTTCAGGTGTAGTGTGTATGATGGATGGATACAACTCTTCTGTCAGCATTTTAGGTAGTGACCTATTGAAGCCTGGTGACACACAAATTTAGCATGTTATGCGCCACTTATGTTGAAAACTAAAAAAGACATAATTTGTATGGAATTTGAGAGATGGAGCAAACCTCTTTCAGAAGATTTGCAAGGGGTCATAGAGGAGCTTTTCACTTGTGGCCGATTAGGTGTAGAGTCCTCTATATTGTCGATATACTCATCATCTTCATCATCAAAAGGTGATGGATTATAAACCTGTGATCTCCTCCTGTTTTTCTGCGGTGATTTAAATAAACGCCTGCAAAATTCTCTCATACATCAGAGTGGTGTATAGTTTAATAATTTAAAAGGTCAAAAGACTCAAGACTAGGTAAATGTAAATCTAAAACATATATTAAATTGTTGTGATTTACAGCAATCCACCAAAGATAAAAAAAATTACACTTTTTGAATTTAACATTTCTTAAATAACCAGAAAAGTGGCATCTCAACTAAAAAAGACACCAGGTTGCTATAACGAGGTGAGCTTCAGGAATGTATGTGTATTATCACAATTAATATCTCTATAATTGAAATTGAAAGGCGTATCTTTGTAATTGATTATTGAAAATTATGAAGGAAGCTCCAAAGTATAAGACAGTGAATAACCTGCGCAAGCGACGAAGGAATCTCAATCTAAGAATCCTTTTCAAGGAGGGAACGAGTGATCCACATAATAATGCTGATGTTCCCAGCAGAGGATCCATAGAACTCTGCAAACAACATATTATTATCAAATTTGTAATCGTGTGCTAATATTATATTACCCTATACAGGTAAAAGAGTTGCTAAAATGGAGCAAGAAACCAGCATAAAGGAAATATGAAGATGTAGATGAAGAGAAAGAAAATCAGAATGTTATAAAAGAAAAACCTGAAGAATCATAATAGCAGCAAGAATCCTTATAGCCCATGCAACAAATTGAGCAGTGCTCATGTCCACAGATCCCTCTTCAGTCAGGACAAGCTTTTTGACCACCCAAAATCCTAACCAGGCCCCGGCTATTGCAACAAAAGTGAGCAAAAATATTGCCAACTGCAATTGACATTTCATGAGTTAAAAATTCAATTTTAAGGGTGACTGCAAGAAAAAAGAATGTTCACTATGTACAATGGGATCAACTCTATAGCTGAAGTTGTTTGATAGCTGAATATCTTAAATTTGGAGCCCATGCAATCTCAACTTCTCTTGTAGGCATAGTATATTTACCCTTCTTGTAATCATTGTATCTACTATACATAGTGTCATTCCCCAAATAAAAATTGAGAAACAGCTAGGAAAATAAAAACACCACCACTATGCTTGAAGAGCTTGGAGCACCGGGTCTCACATGCACTCTCAAACCAAACATGCACAACTCATGGTTCTTTCTTACAGAAGTAATTTTACTAAAGTTACTTAGGCTCTATACTTAAGTGTTAGGCTTTTGAGGATTTAAGCTTTTTTGCCTTAGGATTTGAAAATCAAATATTTATACAAGAGAAAGAGGGCTGAAAGAGCATGATTTTTAAGTAGAAAAGACTCGGTATGTAAATAAAAAGAGAAAAGACACTTTCCTTTTCCTTTTAAACCCTTTGCTATTTTCTTCTTTATACTCTTTTGGAAATTTGAAAACACAAACAAATTTGAGTGCAAGTGACAAGCACATAATGCACAAATGAAAAATCAGCAAGGAAAGGGAGAGAAGACTAGCATTTAATAATTTACTCAACAAGGATGAGTTAGTAGAGGATAGCATTACGATGAGGCAGCAAGTGGTATTCTGTTAGTATCTTGCTGTTCTGAAAGAGGACTATTCATGTGGGTGTGCCAAATATCCAAATAGCAGAGATGAGAAAGGGAACATCTTACATTTTGGGCAATTTTAGACTCTCTTTTAAACTTAAACAATACTCTTAGTATTTCCACTCTGTTCATTTGGGTCATCTAATGAATCTGCCAAATAAGTTATATGTTCATTTTCATCTGGTAACCTAATAGCCAATATAGGTGATTGAAGTTCCCAACAGGGATATTAGCATTCCTAGATATCTGTCTCCTCCGCTATTACTTCCTTCAAGATCCATGCTGCCGTACGGCATGTCTCTTCCCTGGGATATCAAACAGGGAAACCATTGTATGCTTAGCACTACAACAGTCTAACACATCAACTCCATGTCATAATGTGATATCCTAATAGTTAATCGTTTTATTCTTTGGTGGCTATTCTTTATTAGATTAGCTGACAAAATGTAGACACTAACTCTGTTTCATTTCCAAGGATTTACATGCCATAAATTCTGTAAAAGAAAGTTTAGGCACAACAGCTAGAGTTGCTAATGGGTGACCAGGAAGGAGGTTACACATAGGTTTAAATCGCGGAATTAGCCTTTTGCAATGCATGATAGACCTATAATGGATCTTATTTGCATTGTTCATATCTGTGCATTTACTATTTTTGCTCTACTGTATCTGAGTTTGCTCAGGTTCTGTCGATTTGGCCCTGGGCTCCTGCCTTCTGCTGTTTTCCACAGATGGAGCCAATGAACCATTGTAAAGTGATGGTGAAGCCGCAAAATGTACAATGTGGTTACCGCACTAATCAATTTTCCCTCCAAAAGAATTCGACACTACTATATAAAGATATAAGCACCTAAGTGCCAGGAACAATTTTCGCTCTGCCATCTCCGTCCATTTTCTTCTCCAAGAGATCATTATTGCTCACTCTTTCCAGTCATCAACCCTTTTACAACAGTTCATGTTAATAGGTCAGAGACGATTTTAATCAGGTGGACACTTTACACTTTGCTTTTTTGGTAGATAGACGAAATGACAAAGTCATTAGAAACTCACACACACAAGTGGAGGAGCCAGGGTTCGACCCCGGTCATGGCATCTGGCTTAGCAAATTCGGCCTTTTTGCCAGTTGAGCTGAGACTTATGGACTGCACACTTTACACTAAGTTAACCAGTAAAAGATGCTATTGCCAACAGTTACAACTGCAGTTGCAACTATTATCTACTGTAGGAGTATCCTACTACAAATACAAATTCAGCGCGCTAAGACTTCATCTCTTTGCGTCATAAAATAAACTTCAGATTCTCTAAAATTCTCTCAGCGGATTTTCTTTCACTTTCTCTTATTTTCTTCCATTCTCACTACAATATTATCAACGGGTTAAAAAGGTAAAAGGATCAAACTGAATGAACAAATAAGGGATTGGAATTTCCCTTGGTTATTATTCAAGAATCCCTCTGATAAATAAAACCAGAGTTTACAAACAATACGTGAGTTTGAGAGCAACTTTCTCTCCTCAAGTCTGAATGTTTCTAAAGGCCTAACAAACTCCCCCATATTTTCTATTTTTAGACAAATAAAGTTCTGTTATCATCCCCTTTCTACTTAGCCCCCCTCACATGCACCCATCTTACAATAACCAACATAATTCTTATCACCCTTCCATGTGCCTTATCATAGCAGGGATTTTTTGAGTAGGTAATAAATTTAAAGACAAAAGAGGTGAGCCCAACCAGCATAACCATAATTTAGAATACAAATGAATAAAGTTTAAAAAAAGTAGTGCAGATGTTTAACCAAATTAGCAGAAAGCATAGAGATGACTTACATACAGGATTATACATGTCTTCATCAATTCCTAGCTCCGTAAGTATTGAACGAACCAAACCAGGAATGTAACGGAGGAGAAAAGTCCCCAAACCAATCTGATTAAAATAATGGTTGAAATTATATGATCCACATTCATTATAAAAATATAAAATACGATTGGAGAGAGTACTGAGGTCACACTTACAGCAGATGAATATAAAAATATAGCAAGGGAACTCTTCCGACCAGTTGGAAGAAGTTTCATACCCTGTCAGTTAGAAGAAGTGAACTCCACATTAAGGTCAACAAGAAATTTACAATTGCGAATAAATATCAGAAATAGGTTGAAATTGGATAAATCCCAGGTTTCCCGTGAAAGTTTGAAAGTGAGGCATCAAAGTATTAATCAGAAAGAGAACACGAGTCTTAACCTCAACATCTAGTGACCACAGTTTAAAATTTAGATAGGTAGAAACATAAAAATACTCATTCTAGTATTTATCTACTTGATATTCAAAAATATATTCCTCCCAAACTACCGGATTGATTAAAATTATTAAATCAAGTCTAACGATTATGCAGACAACCCCATTTCAGCAATCAACAATGTCAGTGTTGCCTTGACCATTGAAATTGTCCAAATATAAATTTAGAAACAAGGCACAAGGATAAATATTTTGAGAGGAGTTGAAAATGAAAGTTTGGTTGATTGCACCATAAAAAATTCATCATAAACAGAATATAAGATTGAATGTTAAACAATCCAAATTTCAAAATTGAGGAACATAAATAAGTTACCTGATAAAGAATGATCAGTATCACAAGAATTATTCCTATGGCCATAGCACTGCTATAATAAAATGTTAACGATTGGCTTAAAAAGGCTGCCGAGCTCATCAGAGTAATACCCAATATTAACAATACAATGCGATATGCAAAAAACTCTGCAAAGAAGGGGAAAAGGTCATATTAGTACTAGACATAGTTGTTCTTAAAGGGTTACCAATTGCACTTAATACAACTTCTAATCATCAACCAAAAAATTTACCTTCTTCAGCAGACACTTCAAAATTCTCCAGTGTTGAGCCTGCAGTCCTTATGTCTAAGAGTTTATGGTCAAAAGGAGACATCGTTCGAACCCAAGATCCCTTTACAGCTTTCTCCCACTGGCCTTGTGGGCACATCCCCGTAGGAAGAGATGCATTCCTGAAAAAGATACAGAGAAATCCCTTTAATCAACTAACTAGTTTTTTTTGGTGGTGTCCGGGGTTCGAACCCCAGACGTTGCATATATTATGCACTGTCCTTACCAACTGAGCTAAGCTCACGGGGACAATCAACTAACTAGTTAGACAACAAACAGTTATGAAGAGAAATTGTGAAGTGGTGGTGCTATGGACAAAATTCATGAATGCTAGGGCGGAAAACCATTAGCGGATTGGGAGGGCAGTCATACAGTTAAGATGGAAGTTAGGGAGTTAGTTCTTGGTTAAGTCACAAGGTTAAGTATAAGAAATAGTATAGGAGGATATCTTTTGGGAAATAATCTGAATCCAGCGCATTGCTCTTTTGTAAAAAGGGAAATTCTTTGAGGAGATTTCTCTCCTTGATTCGTTTATAGTCACTCTATAACAGATAATGTGTTATTTTGTTATCGGCATGTTCACTATCAATACAATAACAAGCATGACGTTAGATAGACTACACATAGTACAAACAAGCATGCACTACTGAAAATACTCACCTATGGAAGCAAACCTCTATATTTGGCACACGAACATTTGAATTAGCAGGAAACACCTTCACTTTCACAGAATGGGCAAACTTTTCCATGTTTCTAAACCTTGAAAGTCCATGTATATGAACTCTTTCAACAATCAAAGTAACACCTGGCTTAGAACCAGGAGAGTTTCTCACAGGTAAACCACGAGATAATGGCAATGTAGTATTTTGAATAATAACTGCAACAAAAAAAAAAAAAAAATTAAGCTTTCTAATTTGTCCCAAAACTTTGGTTCTGTTAAAAACCTGAGTGTTGTCAATTGCAGATTGCGAAAAATAATTGTTCAAATTCCGCTATGCAACAGTGCTATAACGCCGTGATAGCAGCTATTTCACAATATTTCGTACTAGATAGGGTGTCCCAGCAGAACATAGCAATTTGTTCAAATTCCGCAATGCAATAGCACTATAACGCCCCTATAGCAACTATTTAACAACAATATGAACAATTTATAACTTGGCTTGTTCTTTAAAAATGTTAAAAAAAAAATTAGGGTTTCGTTTGAAAAGAAAATATTAAACCCTATATTTGAAGAATCCAAGAATAATGAAGAGAAAGGGAAAAGAGTGCATACATAAGGAGCGTTGTTCATTGGCGAAAACAAGAACTGCAGAGGCCCAAAGGAGAATGAGGCGAACAATCCAAGAAGATTGTGGAGTGCGAGTGCACGCCATCGTTGTGCTTGAGATCGGAAGAGAGTGTCAGTGTAAAGAAGAAGAAGTGGCGCGCGATTTCTAAATCAGTTGAAAGTTGAGGGTAGTAATGCAATTTTGTAAGCCTAATCAAACTTTCTTTCTGTGTAAGATATTTTCTTAGCTTTATTTCCACGATCAATAATTTTTTTAAAAAACATAATAACGATCAATAATTTGTTTTAATTTTACATCCCATCACAAAAAATCATGTCTATAAATTTAAGGGTGATTATGATAAAATTTAATCACAGTAAAAAATTATAGTAAAATTTAAGGAAAAAAATGTGCATTTCTTTAAATGTTTCTCGTATAATTTTTAACTAAATTAAACGTGATTTTTCATATTCATAGTTTTTTTTCAAAGTCGGTTATAGTCACAAAAGTGTATTTATAGTGTACTTTATTAAGCTCAAAACTTATTGGAGAGCCAAATGAAAACAAATTATTCAGAGTATTATGTGTTTCTAACGAAGAGTCTAAATGAAAATATAATAAAATTGGTAAAATTAGTTTTTATTTGTTTTGGTTGGTTAATTTTGCATTTGAAATAAGTTAGTTCTTTTTAGAAACTCATTAAATTAAATCATTTAGATTAATCGGTATTTGAGTCAGATACCAAGTTAAAAAAAAAAAGTTAAAAAAAAAATTGGCTAATTTTCTTGAGTAAAATAAAACACTAATACAGTCACATCCCTCTTTTTGTCTAAAAAAGACAAAAATAATGGTACAATAATTTAGTAAAAACTTTTATGATAATTTTCTTTTTCTTTTTTTCTATTAGTCAAAATGATAAAAAAGTAAGAGAGAATAAGATCATTTGTCTCGTCCTCGTGAGTTTATCTCAATTGATAGAAACAATGCATAATATATATAAAATATTGGATTCAAATTCCAGTCACTACGAAGAAAAAATCATCAGTATCAAAAGCAACTGACTTCACAAACAAGTGAAAAGAAAAGGAGTGAGAAAAAGACATTTATATCATCAATCGATAAATAAAATCATTAAAATTCTTGGCCTTAACCTAAACATAGTGGGGACACTACCCAAAAAAGTAGTGGGGACATTTTTCAATAAATAAATGCTACTCTCATTATTAATGTTATTTTAGCAAAAAAAAATTATTTTAAAATGAATGTCATTTACATTTTCAATAAAACTTTAATTTTTATTTTTCAACTTTACCTTCAATAAATACTACAACTTTTTAATAATTATTTCATTTTATTTTTTAATATATATGTCAAAACCTTAAATGACATTCATTGCCAAACTAGACCGAAGACGATATAAAACTTAGTTGGGATATTTTGAATTTAAAAAGTAAAAGGTTGGTGGTGTAGCATAGAACAACAAGAAATCCCAAATCCCAAACGAAATTGATGGATATTAACAAGGAATGATCAAATAGGTGGCATCTTCGCATCTCACCTTAGATTCTTCTGTCGACATCGTTTGCGTCTTAAATTTCGCTTCTATTCTTATTTCATTTCGTCACTCTTTAAATTAACGTACCTTTTCTTCTCTTCTCCCTTTCATTCATACACTATTTCATCAATTTGATCCTCTAATTAATTCAATTTATATTTTTTGTTTTTAGATTATTTGATTTGATTTTGGTGTTGGGAGAGAAAATGGGTAGTGACAATTCAAACGATGATTTATTGGGAGGAGAAGAATGTTGTGAAAGAGAAGGGAAAGGGAAAAGGTTATGGAAGAAGGTCAAGTATCAGCTTGTTGAATATCATTCTTTACCAGCTTTTCTAAGAGATAATGAATACATTCTTGGTCATTATCGATCTGAATGGCCTATGAAGCAAGTTTTGCTTAGTATCTTCACAATCCACAATGAAACTCTCAATGTTTGGACGTAAGATTCTTCATTCTTCTTTTTCTGCCTTTTTTTTTTTTTATTGAATTTAATTATCTCTCCATGTCAATTTTTCTTAAATATTTGTAGCATTTACTTGTATTTTTTGGTAAGGGCTATGGTAAGTAAAGGCTGGCTAAGAATTGTTCCACCCATGAATCGAAGTTTTTAGTGCTTACAACTTTTTTGTGTTACATATGGGAATTTTCAAGTTTTTGACTCAAAGTCTTGATTTTTATGCATTATTTCTAAGTATTCATTTCCATGGTTATTAAATTGAGATATAAATTGTGAACCAGAAGAGTTGTTTTTTTTAATTGTAAATCAGATCTTATTATGAATCCTAGGATGCATTACTGATAAAAGAAACATTTTTAAGTAAAAACTAGTGACATAGCAAAATTATAAGTTGGTATATGAACTTCAGAATAATTCAAGGTTCAAGTCATAAATCAAATGAGAAAAGAATAGTGGTTGGTTAATTATACAAAGTTGACAAAAGTGGCTAGCTGCACTAAGTTTAGGTAGTGATTCATTCGAATGAATCATGGATTCATGATTCATCATAGTGAATTGTGGTTCGTTGTAATGAATAAGTATTCAACATGAGATTCATATCCAAAATAGATAAACCTAAAGATTCACATCGATTAGATTCTGTTTTGTATTGAATTGAGATATGACTCGCATGTGTCGTAAGATAATGATTACCATGTTCCATTTTACTCTGGGAATTTTTGTCTTGCTTGGTAGTATCATTAGAGTAAGGAATACCAATTTATTTCCCTCAAAATAGGGAAAAGAAGTATATCATAGAAGAATGTAACAGTATGTAGGTTGTATTTACCTATCCCTCTCTTCAGATACGGTAGCTAGAAAGATGCACCTAGTGTCACAACACTCCATAATTTAGGGTCTTTCTATGTCATTTCCTTTCTTGTTTTAAGTATCGGAAGATTTTGCTCTTATAGTCGTACTTTTATGTATTTGTGGCCAATGAAGGAAGGAAGTTTCCGCAATCAAAGGCCATGGCCACCAATTTACAAACCATCAATAACAGTTTCGTCTCTTTGTATTTATTTGAAATAAAATAATTATTTGCTCTTCTTCATTTTGATGATGATATATCATGTGAAGACCATCTCAACCTTCCAATTTCATTTTTGAACAGGATTGCCTAAAACTCTGACAATTACAAAATCCATTTAGCTTGTCTTTTCTCTTTTCTATTTTGTCGGTACCCTTACCATCTTTCAATTACTGGAGTTAAATAACATGTCTATTGCCCTTAAGATTTTTACTTCATATTTTTGTTTCTCATTCTTTGTCTCTTTTGTGAGTATATAGCCCACCATGCTTTTTTGTTTTGTTCCTAATTTCTTGTTCTCGATCATAAAACGGCAATTGTTATCTCTTGCAGGCATTTGATTGGGTTCTTCCTGTTCCTGGCATTGACCATATACACTGCCATGAAAGTTCCACAGGTTGTAGATCTTAATTCACTACAGCATTTGCCTGACTTCCTCAAGAATGCTGACCTGCATAAGCTACAATCAGAACTTTTGACGTGTCTACCTTCCATGCCTGATTTGCAAAGACTCCGGGATGAAATCTCAAGCTGGCATATTAAAGAACTTCTGTATAATTGTTTGCCTGGAAGATTTTCCAGTAGCAATCATACTGATGTATGTGTTTTGGTAATTACTTAACAACTGATTGCTTGTTTTAATCCTGTTTTTCCCCTTCGTGGTTCAAGGAGTGGCAGTGGGGTGTTAGTCTAGCTCACTCGTTGATTTTTGATATATCAGCATGCGTTATTATTTTTACTGCTTTGCCTGTGAAAAGATTCTTTTTTAAGTTATCTAGAATATAGATTAATAGCCAATGTGCTGAAGTACAAAGTATGTGAGATGTATATCTCATCTGGAATGCAATAAATGATATGGTCAAGTTATTATAATAAACAAATTAAGAGTTAAACTTGTAAAGGAAAAATACGGAATGAAGGGTTAAAGATGTCAGTGCGTCAATAGTTTTCTGTTGTGAGCCCTTTTTTCTTCTTTTTCTTTCTGAATTAAATATTTCATATATTTTTTAATAGAAATGTTTTGCTTTACTTACGTTTTTGTTTTTCTTTCATCTGTTTTTGTTGATGATTGACTAGATTTTTGGAGTCGATGCAACTTTGCTTATTTCTTTGTTGATTTTGTGCAGCATAATGTAAAAGAGGACCTGGCGAACATAATAGCACCGCTGGTGATTAGACCAATTACAAGGTGGCCTTTTTATGCATTTTTAGGTGGTGCCATGTTTTGCTTGCTAGCTAGCAGTGTTTGCCATCTCCTCTCGTGCCACTCAGAGCGTGTATCATACATTATGCTCAGGCTTGACTATGCTGGAATCGCGGCTTTGATATCTACCTCTTTTTATCCTCCAGTATATTACTCATTTATGTGTTATCCATTTTTCTGCAACCTTTACTTGGGTTTTATTACTATACTGGGCATTGCCACCATGTTGGTTTCGCTCCTACCAGTTTTTCAAACTCCAGAATATCGCACCACCCGTGCTTCCCTCTTTTTGGGAATGGGTTTGTCCGGTGCAGGACCTATTCTGCACAAGCTTTTTCTGTTCTGGGGTGAACCTGAGGTGTTTTACACAACTGGTTTGGAGATTCTTATGGGTGCTTTATATGGAATTGGGGCACTGGTTTATGCCACCAGGATTCCAGAACGATGGATGCCTGGGAAATTTGACATTGCTGGACACAGTCACCAATTGTTCCATGTATTGGTTGTGGCTGGCGCATACACTCATTATCATGCAGGGTTAGTTTATCTCAGGTGGCGTGATCTTCGGGGCTGTTGATTTATTGAGATGATTGGTAATTGAATGCTATGTTGTTATTGTATGAGTAGTATCTGCAAATTCACTTCCCTAACTGATGCAATTTGTGATTATTGAAGCGGAGGGGATGTTTATGTAACCATATTATAGGCATTATGTATACACACATAGATTCCTCAATTTCCATGCGTAAGTGAGCAATAAAATTTCATTTGGACTACTGTGGCATGATAGAAAAACTTTTAGAAAATTGACACTCGACACAGCTTAGGATAATAGGATGAACTACTCATGCAGCAGTGTGCCTATTTTTACAGTTTAAAGATAATGACAGTGTAAAACAAATATAAATGAATCTAACCAAATTTCTCTATTATACCACTTTATTATATACTTCTTGAAATTTGATTTTGACATTTAGTGATTTTAAAAGTACTCTTAACAGATTAAATTATTTTTTGAAAAGCTACCCTTAAAAATCTATTTTGTAAAGGCAATATTGTTAAAAATGATTATTTTTTCTAAAAAAAACTTAACAAACGAACTCTAAATATTGCCATGATTTTGATTGAATGAATGTGTAAATTTTATTATAAAATTGTTGGTGCACATACTTCAAATTCATATTTTATGATACATGGAAGAGCCAAATTAAAAAATTTCAAGTCTTTAATCCTAAAACCCCTCTCCCTTTGGCTTGCAAATTGCCTCACATTTCATCCAATGAATCTTTCCTTTGAATTTGCTCAACCCTCTTCCACACTTTCATTGGCATTGTGAGAAAAGAAAGAAAACATATTTGAATTGAGGCCAATGCCGAATTAATGAGAGCCACACTCCTATATTACTCTTCTACTTCTACACCTCTCTAACACTTTCTATGAACCACGCCTCTTAAAACGAAAATGACTAAATGAAGTTTATAACCTAACAAAAAAGTATTTTTCTACTAGGAAATCCGTTTCTCGTAACAACTGACTTGCATAATCATTCTATGATTAAGATTAGCCCCTTAACTTAGAGTGTGAGTGCGGATGTTTATTTTTTTTAGAAGTAGTTATGAGTGGATGTTAATTGTCTAAGGAAGATCGTACTGCGGCTACTGTATTAGTTAATTATGAGTACAGCTACTATCATGTTATATATGTTCAACATTGTATCATTGACATTGTTGATTCATGGACGCACACACTTGCATAATATAATTTTAGTTTCATCAAGTTGTTTTGATTAACTGTTTTCTTTTTCGTCCATAATATAATTTCTTTTTACTAATTTCTTTTTACTAATTTTCCTGTTTGGAAACCCAATGTCATTCCATAATAATCAACTTAAAGATGTTCAAGAACTTTGTGCGAATTTCTTTCATGATTTAACATATTAAAGCAAGTGACAATGCTTGAATAGATGTATGATGATATTAACGCAAGTATATCTAACGGCTGATTTTGTGTGGCAATGAAAATTGATAATTAAATTTTGTCTCCACTCAATTTAATATTGAAATAATTACGAAGTATCAAGAATGATTTGTACTCTATATACTAGTATGGAGTCCGTATCAAGCACGGGTAAATATTTTCATTTATTAAGTCATATTTTTTTACAAAATTTATCAAGTCATATGTTTTTAAGTAATATGTAAAACAGGCTTAGAATGTCATTTTTAATCGACTTTAAAAAGGTAAAATGTTTTGGTAAAAAAAAAGGTAAAATGTCATATATGTACACACAATTCAAATGATAAAATGTTGCATGAATATTTGATAATCTGAAACAGAAAAAATTACTTATTTATATGTAGCCTGCGTGTGAGTTTCTCCATTCCACTTAAAACCAACAAATTGTAAAATTGCACTAAGCAAATTGGTAAAGATGGAATTCATTAAACACTAAGGACTAATTATATTGTCCTTGATCAGTTTACATGAACTCTTTGCTTTGCCATGGGTCCTTTAAAATAAAGGCTTTAGGGGTGGGGGACCTTTAATTAGTGCATGATTGGAGGCAATACTTAAGCACGAGAATCATTTTGTCGGCTTAGAGACTGTTACATGTCAAAGGTATTGTGAGGCCACGTATTTTTTTTCATTCAGAAAAAGGAGTAATATGGACGAAAAAGAAATTGGAAAATTAGTAAAAAGAGTCCCTCAAGTTCAAGGCAAACGTATCACCATCTATGAAAAAAATTAAAATGCAAACTATCAACCATTTACTTGTTATGGACCTTACTACAAGCGACAATGATATCAATAAGATGATGCATATACTCTAATTTTGAATGTTGAACTTATTAATACATACGTTGGATCTATGTATTCCGAGTTTCAGTCCAACTAATGTTCTTAGACGAAGGTAAATATATAAAACAAAATCCTCTCATCCTAATTTTTTTATAAACAAGATTATTACAGGAGTGCCTTTGTTTATGGAATTTGTTTGTTATTGTTTCTTTTTATAATAAACTGATCATATATTTAAAATAATTTCACTGTGTTTATCAAGGAATTAATAATAATTTCTTGGACATGGCTCATTTTATTTCAACTTTCATATAATTAATGTTTGGTAACACTAGTTTTTCCTAGATAGTCTACCACTCCACCTTTTACGTACTTTGTTGAACATTGATTCTTTCATGTCATATAAAATTAGTGTTGCTTTGTAAAAGTTAATCATTCTCTACTAAAGTGCCCGGAATTATGGATTCATCACACAAAAAATGAACTTATGCGGATCACATCCCATGTTAATGGATCATTTGAAGTTAGAAAATTATATGATTTGGTCTCGTAACAATGAAGTGAATCCTTTACCTGGTAAAAAATGAAGGAAATTATGAAAGGGGGGATTCAAAGTTTTTTAATTTCTCGTGAATGATATTAGTGTGCCGTATCTTGATGAGTTATAATGATTCTTGTTCTACAGAGAAAAGCAAGATAGCGAAAGTTGAGAGAGACTTGGCGGGGCCAAGTGTTGAGTTCTTTCAACGTGTCCTTGCAGCATAAAACCCAGCACAAAATAAGAGAAGATGTTGGATGAATGATTAAAATAATTTAGATGAGAGAGAATGAATGGTTAAGAGAGAGATATGAACAAAAATTAACAAAGGCACCCCAGACAAAGACATCGAAGTGCTACCCCAAAAGTGACCACGTACGGTGCTATAAATATCAAAGGTCTCGTTTACAAATGTGAAGATCGTTGTTTAAGAAATTCATAAAAAGATATTTTATTTTAAAAATATAAATCAAACACATGTAAAAGTTATAATTAGATAATTTTCAGGTAAAAATTATTACTTTTAAATACTTAAACAATACTTTACAAGCATTTGTTAGCCTTTCTCAAATATCAATGTTAATGAGTGCTTCGATGTATTCTTAAAGATCTTATATTAAGAAACTATTTCTTAAGAAAACATATTTTAATTTTTAATGCATTGCATACATAAGTAGTATTGAATATGTTAACAATTGATAATGTTTTTGTTCAATTCCACCCTTAAGTATGTCATATTGTGTTACGAGGTATTGTCTGCTTTGAGTTTAAATCTTTCACGATTTTGTTCTTTATAAAATGCATTTCAATAGATTGAGGAGCGTGGATGTTGTATATAAACTACCATTGGTCTCGATTCTTTATCTTGGGAATTGTACATTCAACTTATTGAAAGATTAAAAAACAACTTTTTTTACATAAAATTTCACAATTATTTCATTTTTTAAATTCTTAACAAATGTCTTTAAGACACTTGTTAGCATAACTCTTAACTTAAATGACATGCTAACTTGTGTCCTTAAAACACATGTTAAGCAACTAAAAAAAACAATTTTGGATTGAAAAACATAATATATCAACTTTTAAGAAGTTGAATGTACGACTTTTGATTTCTATAATGAGTTTTTTAACTTGAAAGCATAAGTTAGCATTTGTCTTAAGTTAATTATCCAGATTTATGGAGGTATAAGAAAGTTTGGTGTTCATGAACATTTTTGTGTTGAAAAAATGCAGGCAATCTTTGGAAGTTAGCAGCAGCTTAAATCACGACATGATCAAGAAAAGCACGCTAATCAAATCGGCTATTGTCATACCTATAAATTTTAAAGTTACCCCTTCACATGGTCATAGACTCATGGTCATGTCATGGGTAGTTCATTTCACCCATCGCTCTCAAATCTTAACAATTGAAACAAACAAAGCTAGTACATTCAATTCTTTGACTCTATCTCTCAAAAAAGAATAACAAAGCTAGTACATAAAATGCATTTTAATGGATTGAGGAGCGTGAATGTTGTATATAAACTACCATTGGTCTCGACTCTTAGACAATACAAGACTTTATGGTATACCGAGCAATTTTCCAACTATACTCTTTTGAGAGAAATGGTTAATTTATCTTTTCTTTATAATATACAGCGCCGAACTTTGGGGTGTGCAAAGAGCTCAATGGAACCAGGTCTCTCCAATGTATGAGCCTAAAAAAATAAAATATAGCCAAGTAGTACTACTAAGTACTACCCCCACTAAAAAACCCCAATGTATGAGCCTAAAAAAAAAAATTATAGTCAAGTAGTACTACTAAGTACTACCCCACTAAAAAAAATATTTATTCTATTTCTCTCTGATACCACGCGTTTCATCACCATCACTCCATCGGAAGTTCTTTTTCTTCTTCCCCTATTTGATTTCCTTTTCCTCTTCTGTTGTCTTGTTTTAGGCCTATTAGAATTAGATCATCTTGCTTTTGGTGTTAGGTGGTTGTTTTTTTTGGAAGGGTGGTTTGAGTTTCCTCATGTATACGATAGTGATTTTCACCTTTGGGTGTATCGCATATATACGCACCTTGTATTTAACTTTTAAAAAATTTAAATAGAACATTGTCTTTTAAAAAAAATACGTTTTTATTTTATTACAAGTCTCTTTTCACTTACAGAGCCGAGCCTCCGGATTTGTAGGAACGACCCTGATAGTATATATTGTGTTAAATGTAGGGGTGTTCGCGGTGCGGTTTGATTCGGTTTTGAGAGTAAAAGTCATCCGAACTGCAAAATAAAAAAACATGCGGTTTGGTTTGGTTCGGTTGACTTTAAAAACAAAATCCGAACCAAAACAAACCAAACCAATACGGTTTGGTTTGGATCGGTTAGTGCGGTTTTTTTGAGACGATATAATTTTTTGTTTCAAACATTAAAATTAAGTTAAAAAGCCGAAACGCAACATATTTTTCGCAATGTTTTAAATTTCATCAAACATTACAATTTATTTTTCATTTTACAATGTTTTCAACGACATAGAGCAAGTTAAAAACGTGGACAAAAAGTAATCATATTTTGTAAGAAATGCAAAATACTAAAATTTTATCATTCTCTAAAAGTACAAGTATCACATAAATACGTTTTTGAAATAAAAAGTAAAGAAGGAACTAAACAAGAGAAAAAATATGTCATTTTATAAAAGTTTTCATAGTTTATAAGAGTATTGGTCCAGGTGACATATGTTTAATTAATATTTTTCTTATGTTACGGTTTGGTTTGGTTGGTAAAATGAAAGCCGCAAACCAAACCAAACCATGCGGTTGAGTAAGAAAATGATCCGATTACATCCGAACTATATGCGGTTTTTTACGGTTTCGGTTTGGGTTAGTTCGGTTTGCGGTTTTTCTATTGGGTTGGTTCGGTTTTGAATACCTAGTTAAATGTATTCCAAAATTAATATTGCGTTGAATAGAAAGAAAAAACAATAAAAGGCATTTTATTAATGAAAAAACAATAAAATTAACATTTTGAATTTTTACAATTATGTAATATAAGATACTTTTTGTTAAGAGAACCGCTACTTTGGAATGTGGTAAGTCTAATTTAGAGAAAAATAGAAGTGGAGGTTTGAATAAAAAATGATACATGAACAACATCCACATTTTGTACATCCATGCTCCATCTATAAACCATCATGTTTAAATTTGTGCGTAATTAAATTCACGATTAAATTTATAATTAACTCAACTACGTGAACTAACTATATATTTCAACTTATATTCAATTGAGTAACTATCTAATACTCTCTCTGTTCTGATATTTAAGTATTTATTTGACAAAAAAATTGTTTTCACATGTAAACCTATTTTTAAATTATTAGATGCATTTATCATTATTTTTCTTAACATACCTTTAATTAATACTACCAACTTTATCTTAAAATATGAAAAGTCAAATTTAATATATACTCCATCCGTTTCAAAATACATGTCCATTTTAAAGAAATTGCAGTAACCAAGAAACCAAATAAATTTTGTTATTTTTGATCAAATTATGTGTGTGTTTTCTATAATACCTTTAACCATTTATTATTTCATTATATTATTTTTATCTCTCTACAATAAACATGTGAGGGTATTATTGACAAGACAATAATTAATGTTGCATTGAAACTTGAAAGTGACAAGTATTTGTGAACCAAAATTATTCTCCGAAATGGACAAGTATTATGAAACGGAAGGAGTATAAACAAAAGATAATTTGGTAATTTTAATACACAAAATAGACACCTTAATTGCAATAACTACTTTTCATAAAAAATGTGAAAAAAGTAAAAAAATGCTTACAAATAGGGATGGAAGGAGTATTTAACTTAATGAAAATGCTAACAATTGTCATAAAGGCACTAAAAAGTTTAAACTAATAATTTTATCTTGGGAATTGTGCATTCAACTTATTGAAAGATTAAAAAACAACTTTTTTTTACATAAAATTCCACAATTATTTCATTTTTTAAATTCTTAACAAATGTCTTTAAGACACTTGTTAGCATAACTCTTAACTTAAAGGACATGCTAACTTGTGCCCTTAAAACACATGTTAAGCAAAAAAAAAAACAATTTTGGATTGAAAAACATAATATATCAACTTTTAAGAAGTTGAATGTACGACTTTTGATTTCTATAATGAGTTTTTTAAGGGGTGTTCTTGAAAGCATAAGTTAGATATATGGATGTATAAGAAAGTTTGGTGTTCATGAACATTTTTGTGTTGAAAAAATGCAGGCAATCTTTGGAAGTTAGCAGCAGCTTAAATCACGACATGATCAAGAAAAGCACGCTAATCAAATCGGCTATTGTCATACCTATAAATTTTAAAGTTACCCCTTCACATGGTCATAGACTCATGGTCATGTCATAGGTAGTTCATTTCACCCATCGCTCTCAAATCTTAACAATTGAAAC
>Ga0315914_1002227_pt1 | contig 29662 bp, 21 predicted proteins | sample MpolenodulesMG_FD_203920 | JGI IMG/M metagenome (GOLD analysis project Ga0315914, IMG submission 203920) | Medicago polymorpha root nodule microbial communities from Los Angeles, California, United States - elongated nodules | ecosystem: Host-associated > Plants > Roots > Nodule | place: USA...
TTGAAGTTTGGAAACAAACCATAAGTTTTGGGTTGACTTGGAAATAGTCATGCTAAGTTTACTTAAAATTTCTCCAAGACCTACTTGGAGTGTTTTCATCATAACTCAAAATATAAAAATTATTTTGATGTCAAATCAAAGCCATTGGAAGCTAATCCAATTATCTCAAACTTCCATGTTTACTTCAAAGGCCAATTCAAAACAGAAATGTACGAAAAAGATGCAAGAACGCGAAATAGGGAATGATGTCACTGTGCAATTTCGCTGATAGCGAAATTCTGGCTGATAGCGAAAATGTTCCAGACAGATTTCGCCAATAGCGAGTTTCTAGCGACTTTTCCCCTGTTGTTACGTTTTTACACCATTTTTCACCCAAAAACCCAAATTTTGATCCCCCAACATCCAGATTTGTTCCCAAAGGTTTTTTTATAGGTTTATGTACATAAAAGACACTCAAAACTATATAGAACTTGAAATCAAAACATCATTTCAACAAAATCACCATCTGACCCATTTTTCATGAAAACCTTCAAGAACAACACAAATTCACTTCAAGCTCTATGGTTATGATTACCCATGGCACCAATCATCAACAACAACATCTCATAACAACAACAGCAACAACCAATCATGAATTCATCAACATTATATTTCATCAATTTCGAGTGAAAACACAAGGTATGCATATATACACATCTTTGGCATGTAATTTCATCATCAACAACTCAATCAACATCAAATTCACATACCCAAACATTACATCAAATCATAAGCATGAATTTCATCAATTAAAATCATAATAATCACTTTGCAAAATAAGCACTTATGCATAGAATTAGGGAAGAAGCTATAACTAAGAGATTATGAATGAAATCTAACCCCCTTACCTCAATAAGCAATAATCCTAGCAAAATCTACAATTAAGCTCCTAAAATCTCTAGCTCCTCTTGGTTCTTCAAGTTTTTCTCTACAACCCTCTTCTCTTCCTCTTGCCCCTTTCTCTTGCCTTTTCCTTCTCTACCTCTTCTCAAAATTTTGTAAAATGATTGTGAACCCTAATTTTCTTAAAGACTAAGGCTTAAATAGTGTCCACACTATTGGGCTTAACCCTTAATGTCTTAATGGGCTCAATTCACCAATTCACCAATTCAAAATGTTTCTACTCACTTACCGGTAAAAATAATAATAACGATCACTTACCGGTTATAAAATAGATTACTGCAACCCACTAGTAACTTAGTAAAATAATAATGGTTCTCACTAATAAGCACTAAAAATAATCCTCATCATGAAATTACTAATTTACCCTTACTCGTAAAAATGACTAAAATACCCTTCTAACACGAAAACCCATTAAAATACATAGATAGGTAATTAATCACATACGAGTATAATTAAACACACATAAAAACAATTAATCTAGTGAAAATCGGGTTGTTATACCTTCCATCACACTGATTTCTCACTCCCCCCATCTGTCAACCGCCCCCTCTCAAGGCCATATCTAGCGACCGAAATTCTAAACCAAAGCCCTTCTCTATCCACCAACATCCTCCAACACCATTTCTCGAAGAAAGCTAAATTAAACTCTCTAATACTCTTTACCCCCAAACCACCAACCTCCTTTTCCACACAAATGGACTCCCAATCAATCCAGGATATTTTCCCATTTTCCTCACCGCCCCCCCTACCCAAAAAAAACGAAGTAAAAGAGAATTGATAGAAGCAATAACACCTGAGGGAGCTTTGAAGAAGGAAACAGCATAGACAGGAAGCGAGGTCAGGATAGACATAAGGAGAGCAAGACGGCCACAAAAAGAGAGATGTCTGCTTTTCCAACTAGACAGGCGGGACTCAATTCGATTGACAACATGATCCCAAAAATTCAACTGACGCTGATGTCCACCAACAAGAAGACCTAGATACAAAATAGGCAGAGTATTCATCTTGCAATTCAAAACAATCGTTGCTTCTAGTAACCAAGAACGACCAATATTAACACCCACCAACTCACTTTTGTGGAAATTTATTTTCAACCTAGACATAGCAGCAAAAAGGTGGAGAACAACTCTCATAGCCCTACCATTAGCCCAACTTTTCTCACCCAAAATTAAAGTATCATCTGCAAATTGAAGATGAGAGACTGATAAACTTCGCTCCCGACCAACCTTGTATCCGGAAAAAAGATTGTTATTAATCAGAGAGTCCATCATCATATGAAACCCCTCCACAGCCAAAAGAAACAAAAAAAGGGGAAAGTGGATCCCCTTGGCATAACCCATGACCCATGGAAAATTCTTCGATAGGGCTCCCATTAACTAAAACCGCCACAGAAGCCGTAGTTACACAATCCTTCATCCATTTTCCTCCAGAGAGTAGCAAAAGCCATTTTCTTCATTACATCATCCAAATAGTTCCAATCCACAGAATCATAAGCTTTCTCAAAATCTACTTTGAACAATAACAAATATTTTTTTAAATTTTTTGCCTCATTAACGATTAAAATACCGTCGAGAATTTGTCGACCCTTCACAAAAGCAGATTGAGTATATGAGAAAACACTACCAATCACATTCTGCAATCTGTTTGCTAATAATTTTGCCAGCACCTTATACAAGCTTCCCACCAAAGAGATCGGGCGGAAATCATTTAAACTTTGCGGACAATCTTTTTTAGGAATTAAAGTAATGAAGGTGTTGTTTATACCTTTCGAAAGCTTTCCATTTTGATGGAAATCCGTCACAAACCGCAATATTTCCACTTTCATGTCCTCCCAAAAATCCTTAATGAAGCCGAAGTTAACTCCATCTGGGCTAGGACTCTTATAACTTTCGCAATCCCACACTGCAATTTTAACTTCATCCAAAGTGAAAGGCTTTACCAGTTCCGCCCCCTCCCTGTATGAAAGGAGGCGAAAATTTAAATCAAGTGCTCGGGGGCGCACCACATTAGGCGCTGCGAAGTGTTCCGTAAAATGATTGAAAACTGCTTCTCTAACATTACTAACACCCTCACTCACAACACCTTCGACATTAATAACAGATATAGCATCAACGCGCCTCCTTCCTGATAAAGTGCCATGAAAGTACTTAGAATTAGCATTCCCTTTCTGAAGCCAATTCAAGCGATACTGTTGCCAACTAATACTCGAATGGATCCTAGATAAAGAGTGCAATTCTTTTGATAATCCATGAAGTTCCTCCACTTCCTCCTCCCTCAAAGAAGAGACCTCCCCTTTTTCATCTAACACAAAGATCCTCTCTTTCAGCTTTGAAATTTTACTAGGAATATTTATAGTGTGATTTTGATGCCATTCTCGGAGCGCCGTTTTAATCATTTTCAATTTTTCTTTCATGACAAAACCGCCCCACCCTTCCACTTGAAAAGACCGCCACTTTTCTCTCACAAAATCTTTATACCCTGATACATAAGCCCAACATTTCAACATACGACAGGGTCTAGGCCCCCAATTTTGCTCATCAATTGAAAGAACCACAACACAATGATCAGACAGTCCATGCAACTGTGCAACCTAGATACAGTTAGGCCACCACAGACACCAATTTTCAGACAACAAAAATCTATCAAGGCGACTCATGGAACACCCATCACCGCGGTACCAAGTAAACCGCCGACCCATAATTGGGAGGTCGACGAACACATTAGTATCAATGAAGCCATTGAACTCAGAAGCTCCCAAAACTCGAGGTACTGCACCCGCAGTACGTCTTTCTTTGAAACACCGTACAACATTAAAGTCTCCACACACACAAACATTGAGCCAAACCTAGGTAGCCAACCTCTCCGATAATGTCCCCCATAACACAGATTGGCCCCCCACATCACAAGGAGCGTATACATTAAAGAGCACAAAATCTTCATTGGAATGAACAAACCGACCACGCATCTCAAGCACATGATCAAAAGAGAAAGAGGAATTAATTACAACCTCCTTGTTGTCCCACAAAATAAGTAAGCCGCCAGAGGCCCCAACCGAAGGTCTGAAAGAGAAACCATGGGGAGAAATACCCCACAACGACGAGCACAAAAAATCATCAATATTCACTAGTTTAGTTTCTTGCAGACAAAGAATAAACATATTTTTTTCTCCCACCACCTTCCTCACCTCCCTCCTTTTTTCAAAACCTCCTAACCCTCAGACATTTCAAGTAATAATCTTCATTTACACCACCTACACCCCTAACCAACACCTCCCTGCAAATATGGGCTTGATTAAATTTTAGTCTATGTACTCACTAATCCTTCCATTCTTTCCCTGCAATTGTTAATCACTTGAAATTTGGTCCTAATTAACTTTTTTAGCATATGTGGAATCTGATTAGGTACGTGGCATTGAACTGATGGGTAACCACTCCGCTGACTCAGCTTTTCAGACATGAAGTTCCAGTTTTACCCTTAATAAAATCTAAGACGCGCGAAATGACTAAAATACCCTTGACTTTCCCTTCCTTCTTCCCTCTCTTCTTCCTTCTTCTTCCATGAATTTCTCCCTTCATATTAGGGTTAGAAACTCAATTTCAGATCCAACAATTCAAATCCACGAATTTCTCTCTTCTTACTTCTTCTTCTTCCACTAATGCACTCACGGTAAAATCACGTTTTTCGACTTTGATTCCTTCTCCAGAAACTTCACCCCCATCTCCAACTCCAACTCCTCATTCCGATTGACCACTAATACCTACACCAATTCCAAAACCATCTCCATCGCCATCGCCTGATTCCGAAACATCCACCACAATCCACTCTTACTTCCTCTCTTATTGCCGTCACCACCTAAATCACGACCGTCACTTTACTCTCCTGGGAATTATCGCTTTCTTTTTTCTAGGTTTCTCTGAGATGAAATTATGAGATGAATTTTGGCTTTTTTCTTTCTTTCTTTCTGGGTTCGATGCATTTGGTGTTGGATTTGTTTATCTCTAAATTGCTATTACTTCATCATCAATGAAATGTGCTGGATTTTTTTTCTCTAAGTAGTAACCCTCCATAGTTTTGAACAATTTCATAGGACATTTACTAAAAACCATATAGGACACTTCCCTTTAAGTGCCTTGCTGCAATTCCTCAACAAAAAGAAAAAGTGCCTTGCTACAATTAAAGAAGTTTTAATGATTTCTTTGGAGACAAGTTGTAGCTTGTGAACATGAACCTGAAAAGTTTTCTGAAAATATTCATCATTCTAGTTATCACAATGATTTTGCTTCCTTTGTGTTATTACTAATCATAGCATGTTCAGTCGCATAAAAAATATTATTTTCAAACATTACAAGAACGAAAAAAAAATATAGGTACCACTTTTGATTGAAGATGTTGTGTGACATGATCAATCAAAGTTCCAAGGGGTTTGATGAATTTAGTGGTGGTGGAAGAGAGGTTGTCGTGAGGTTGTTGATGGTGAATTCAAGTTTCAATTTTTTGGAGAGGGAAGAAGAAGAGGGAGATTTTCGTCTTTTCACATGGAGCTGAAGTCATTAAGGGAAAAATGGAAGTTCATGTACAAAAAATTGAGTCAGCGAGGACTTTACCCAATCAGCTGGAGCCACATAAGCACCACGTCAGTGATCACTTGCCACATGTGCAATTAGAAGTAATTAGGACCAAATTTCAAGTGATTAGAAATTGCAGGGAAGTTTTGGAAGGATTAGTAAGTATAGGGACTAAAATTCAACTGAGCCCTATTTGCAGGGACTATAGACATATTTAAGCCAAAATTTAATAAAGTAGATTTCAAAAAGCGGGTGCGGGGCGGGGTTGGTGCAGGGAGGGTATAAGCATCCCTCGGTCCCGTACTAAAAACTCTGATTTCCCCCACACCTGCACCCAGTTAAATCAGGTTTTTCACGTTAAATTCGGGGCGGGGCAGTCGGGTATGGACGGGGGCGAGTTTTTTCGCCATGTCTACTTTTGGATTGTAACAAAAAAAATCATTGACAATTATCTTCTGGATTTTATAACCCAAATACAAATAAAATGGAAGAATTGAAGGATTTTTTAGAGCACATTGGAATATAAATTTTCTAATTTTATATGTTCGGTGATACAATTAAATCATTTGGCCCAACCAATTTTATATGTTAAACGTTTTTTATTCTTTAATTACAAACAACAAAACTGATCAAGATAAATTAAAAAAATGGGTCTTGTTAGGAAAGTTTTTTTAAAGTGAAAATAACACTTTTCATACTTTTGAATAGTTGACAACATAAGTTCCAATGCAATATTTGTTACATTTGATTCTTTAACCAATCAATGTCCCGGTGGTACCGGTTAACATTTCCCTAAAAAAAATATGCCAAGATATCTAACGTTTTTGTCATTAAGAGATAAAAACCAAAAAAAAGAAAGGATTAAATTAAATTGTATTATTGGAACTTACGAAGTCAATTTGAAAAGAAAAACCTAGAGGACCAAAATAAAATCCATAAATAATATAATAGATCAAAATTATAGTTTACTCACAGAAATTGAATCCACAAAGGCCATTAACGTCAAAAATAAAAAAAATAGAAAAACTGAATTTTCCTATAGCATTAGTTCTTTTGATCAAAACCCTAGAAACATGAAACGCACACCTAGTTCACTGCCAATGAAAAAGGAAGAAGATGGCTTCTTCCTCAACTCCCTTCACCTCAACTCCCGCTTTGACGTTGTCAACGACATTCTTTGCTTACTATCTCAATTCCCATTGAAGAAACTCACATCCCTCGCTATTACCAGCAACTCCCGCAAATGCATTGCGAGCTTTCTCCCAAAAGATTACAACTTTGACCTCTTTCACTTGTTCCTGTATTTGGGTTGATAACAACGACCTCTTACTCATTGCCGATTGTTTCCCCTCGTTGAAAAAGCTCAACCTCAGTCGCCCTTCATCGATCAACAATCCCACTAACTTCATTACATCAATTTGCTCTCTATTATCCATGTGTCGATGTATACAACATTTGGATCTTCATAAAACTTATTTCCTGAATGATCAACTTGTCGCCGAGTTGTTTCTTGCTGATTTGGTGTCTATAAACCTTAGTGATTGTTTGCATCTCACAGAATTAGCCTTGTATTCACTAGTTAGAAACTGTCCTTCACTTTATGAGATCAAAATGGAATACACATCTATTTAGTGCCGTTCGGTGTATATCCTCAATGGAAGTCTCTCTACTTGGGTAATAATCGATGGTTAAGTGATGAAATAATAATAATATTTGCTTCTAATTTCCCCAATTTGCAACATCTTGATTTGCCTTGGTGCAATCGTATATCTGAAGATATTTGTCAATTCTTAAGGAGATGTTGTAAGTTAAGGCATTTGAACTTAGCTGGATGTCGAAGAGTGAAGCTACTTGGAATAAACTTTGTAATTCCCCAGCTGGAGGTGTTGAACTTGTCATATACAAATGTTGATGATGAAACATTATCTGTGATCTCAAAGAATTGCTGTGGGCTTTTGCAAATACTACTGAAAAATTGTGATAATGTCACAATGAAAGGAGTTGAACATGTGGTATAAAACAGCACACAACTGAGAGAGCATAGATGCCTTATAGAATTCTGAAAATTTGAACTCTGTAAGTTGTTTTTGTTTTTAAATTGACTTCTCTAAGAAATTAATTTATTTTTAAATGTCAAGTTACAAATGCATTAACTCATGAGAAATGATATTTGAACAACCTTTTATGACAACCTCCGTGACAATTTTCTCTCTCATACTCACATCGTATTCTTACTTTCTCTCTCTTCATTGGTTTGGTTTTTGGGTCAGTCATTACATTTCCTTGTATATTTTGGTTGTCCAATAAATTGTCTCAAAAAGTGGTTGTTCGAATAACATTTGTCTTAACTCATTAGCCTGTAAATGACAATTCCCTTAATAATATTGTGATAGTTGTATATAATGTACACTGTAATGCAAACAGTTGGTTACAGTGTTGTTAAATGGTGACGCGATGGCCGGAATGCGGTTATTTAACAACTGTAACTGCCATAGACAGTTGGTGAATTAATGCCGATGCCTGCCATGGTGGCACCATAGGCCGCAATTAGACAGTTGGACTGGGAGTCAGGAAGAATACAATTAGGCAGTCAACCTGGATTTCTATTTTGATTGAACTTGCTGGCTAATACGAAGTATATAACTAATGAATTGAATAATGAAAAGTGTTTGAAATATGATAATTTATGCATGTTGAAATTGATAATATGTGCACCTAAGTGTGTTTTGTATGGCTTTGAGAATAATCAACATGTAACCCATCATATAAAAATATTAGAGACATATTAGAATCAATTGGTGTGAAATATATGAATTTCTCTAATTGCTTCTGCATGCTGCTCTGAGTGTTCTGTTTTGACCTTGAACAATTACTTCTCCAATTGTACACATGTTTCTTGCATAGGTATTTGATACTTTAACTGCAAAACCTGGCGGTCATTTTCTTGTAAGAGTACTTTAGAGTTTAAAAAAAAATAGTGGGCATGCTAGCATGAGTAAACAGAGAAATTGAACCAGTGAGATAGTAGTAATCGTATTAGAATTAGTATAGCTATTGAACACTCATATTGCATGGTATTAAATTAGCAATTTGTTTTGAGATATGTGATTAGTTGCTATAGTGAGTTTTATATTAATAACTCACCATGAGTTCTTCAGCTAAATCATCGTATAGAATCCTTGAACTACCTTGATGAGTTGTCGGTGACACTTTTTTTTTTTTGGCTGGTTTGGCAAGGTGGATTCTGCGTTTCGGTGTCAGAGAGTTGACATTCTTTCTTTTCGATTCCTTTAGATTAGTGTTCAACAGAGGTTTTGTTGTAGCCGTAGACACATTTGTGTTTTTCTTCGCATTTCTGTTTCTTGCTTCATTGTGCTTTTTGTTACTTCTTGGTTTTGTCTGGACGGGTCCTGAGTTTGGCTTCAACTATGGTTGTTTGGTCTGGCTGTGTTTGTTATTCATGTAAATTGATTCATTTGTTTGTCTGATTTAACTAGAATATTTGTAAAAGATGTAGTTTTGTTTTTCACTACTAACATTTTTGAATTATTTAGCATATTGAGGTTTAATGTCAGAAGGCAGAGGGGTAATATTCAAGAGTAAGAGCTTAGGGTTCCTCAAATTTGCTCCTTTTATCTTCTATTTGCAAATGAACAAATCGTTGCTCCGCTTTCTATCTGTATACCATTTTCCTAATGGAATCTAGATGTATATATGATTATAATCCAAAGTCATTATGTTTCCATCATCGAAGTTCTAGTATCGCCGCATCATCGAAGTTCTAGTATCGCCGCGCGGTCTTTATTTTTGAGGTTATTGTTGTTAATTAGGTGTAGGCTTCACAATCATTTTATATAATGTACAGTGTAATGCAATAGTTGTTAAATGGTGTCGCACCATGGTGGAATTGCGGATTTTTAACAACAGCCATAGGTAACTTTTGATTGAAAGTTGGTGTCTACTATGGTGGCACCATAGGCCACAATGTCGTGTTTATGATCGGTACGCTGCATGCATTTCTTTGAGTGGTATTCAAATACTTGTTTATTATTTAATTGAAACAATATACTAGGTTTTCATTTGTCTTTAGAAACCTCATTCTAGGTTTTCATTTGACATCTTTCGTTGACCATACATATTCACTCTCTTTTTTCTGCACTGTGTTATAAACTTTTAGGTGTTTATCCATAGAAAAACATGTATCAGGGATCTTCTAAACATGTTGAGGTATATAGGAAGATTTCAACATGTGTGAAAAACAGTTAATTAAAAGACTGACATTTCAAGACCAATTCATTTTTTATTTTCTTATATTTATTTTCGTAGAACACTAAACCAATGTGACTCACATTGGGATGTTAAAGCTAAAAGTCCTAAGTTTGTGAATGCTATCATAATTGATTCAAACAGTCGTATGTGAGATACAAACACTAGAAGGCATGAGTATTCAATCGATTAGAACTTCTCAAATTGTTCAAATTTGAGTAATTAAAGTTTTCCAATAACAAGCTCGAACTTCTCAAATTGTTTTTAGAACTACTGCACTTGGCCGTCTTTCATATCAGATTTTGCTCATTTAGAAAACATATTAACAGGAACTCAATCTCAATTTGATAAAGCTATTGAACATCAGATCAGATGCTGATTTGTTGTGATGCCTACAATTTGTTTGGTAAATTTATTAGTCTTGATTATTCTTGAACATATATGTTTCCATGAGTGAATTTAAGCCACAAGAATCTAATACTACCAGAATAAACTACTGCACCTTTCAAATCTTATGAAAGTTATACATTATAGTGACAAACTCATGAGTTATTATAGTCATGTTCTTTTGGACACGCTCCGGTGTCCGACACTCATATGATACTTGTACGACACAATAATATTAATAAGTGTTTGATTGAATTATCCCGAGGTTACATAAGATAAGAGTAAATGATAAAGTCCTTGTTTGGAAAACTTGATTCTTATGAAGAATTCTGATAATTTTAATTGAAAAGCTGGTAAAAAATATTTCATGTTTTGATTGAACCCGTAAATTCATATAGATTGAGTCCAGTTTTGTTGTAACCCTACCACACAAATTCTCATTTTCTTTCACATATCATATGGTTTTCTCAAGTTTTGTTGATCCTAATATCTGTGTAGAATTTTGTTTCTATAATCTAGATTTGTTTTGTCCTTCTAACCAGGTCTTTGTTTTGTCAATCAAGTGATATTTGAAAAAGGGCAAATTATCACGGTTAATTCATTGTGTGTGCTGCAGGTTACCGGAGATCTATATAGAAGATGGTTGCAGGTCAACGAAATTTAAGCAAGTTTGGAATTAAAGAATAATCTAGAACTTGAAAGGTCTTAAAGCTCAATTGAGTACCAAAGAAATTTCTTTATTTTGTTTACTTTCTCATTCATTGTTGTGTTATAATTTTTGTTAATATGTAGTTTTCCAAAATGATCTGTTGACCGGAAAACTTTATTAACCACATTGGTACTGTTTAATATGATTTTCGATGTTATAAATGCTTTATTCGCTGATGAATTTGATGAAATTTATCAACCTTCGGCTTTGCAATATAGTGTTCTATACCCATATGGTACAATTTATGCAACGTAGGATCAAATCAAAATCAAAATGATGCATACACACACATATTAATAGCAGCCCTGAGATTGACATAATTTTTACTACGATTGCACTGCAAATTGAACACTTACAATAAGCAACCCATGGATATTTTCAGTGTTTCTCAGCAGAAGTTCTTTTTATGTGCTTATGTGGAGTATTGCGTAGCAGAATTGTTGTTGTTTTGTGGCTACTCGTCTTGTTCTTTGGCTTTGTTTGTCACTACCGTTATAATGTTTACTTTTTTTACTGCTGCGACAGCCCCTCTGTAATTGCCACCCCTTTTTGGTAACATCTTGTGATTGAAAATAAAATAGAACAGTCCCTGGATATTTACCAGGAACTATGCACCTTTAAGACACTTTAAAAGTCTCTTTATATTTTATGCAATAACTTCTGTCGTAAACAAATCTTTTTCTAGAGGTTCTTCTTTCTTTATTGGTCATAGCTTCTTCAAAATCACTCCTAAAGCAACATGGTTGATGTAATATGGGAGAAAAGTTGGGTGCGAGCGAGGCTGGATACTCGATAGGTTTTGATGGTATTCACGATGAAGCAGCGTGTGCAGTAGTTGGTGTTAGTAACACCGAAGAAGAAGAAGGGTCTCCTTGTGAAATCCAATATATTAAAAGTGTAAACATCTGGGTCGATGTTTTTCATTACCATTTCATGGAATAAACCAAATGTTTCTTTCAATTAACCAACAATGCAAAAATCCAAGGAGAATTTCTCTTTGTAATCATTTCAAAATACACACACACTTTAATGTTATTTTTATACGAGGTAAACTAGTATAAATTTATGTCGGTTTACGAGTCGATTTCATATAGGCAAAACAAATTTGATTAAATTTTCGATTCGGACTAACCTTGTACACTTTAATGTTCTTTCTCTAAGGTACAAATTGTATGCTTGACTTTGCTGCAATATATGTATTGACAAAACTAAAATACCACGATATATAATAAGAAAAATGCATTAGTGTCCTCACTTGACCAATTCAAGTTGTTCATAATTTTCTCGAGGGCATGATTTTTACTCACATCAAGTGGCATCACAATCATTCTAGTACATAATCAATTAGATTTTTCCATATCAACCTTTATATAATAACAAATTTTAGAATCTCTTCAGGATTTCTAATATTATTTTTATACCATTATCATAAAATCGATTATAGAGAATTCATTTCCAAATCCTTAAATTGGACAAATGATATTATCTTTTCAATAATTTCGATAGTATGTATTACACAAACGAAATCCTTCAGGGAGTTTCTTATATCACTATCAATTGAGTCATATAAATAAATTGCAACACATATTTCATATAATTTGAGTCTTTCATGTGTTACTGAACTTAATCAAAAAAGTTCTTGAATTCACTTCAGGTGAATATGTCTTTAAAGAATATATGTCTCTTAAAAATAAATGGTAGACATTTACCTATTCACTTCAGGTGAACATATCAAACTCTATATATATGTATTTTACTATTCTAATTCCCTTTTCGCGCGGAAAATCATACATATCCATTTAACTTCATACTTTCAAGGATGAGGTCTACTTTGTGAAGCGAGTTTGATTTCACTAGAATTGTCTTTTTTCATTTGTAAATATTTTCATTATCTATAAATTTAATAGACTTTAACTCATGATCCTTGATAGAGTTTTTGCAAGTGTACTAAAAACTATCGAAGTAATAAAATAAAAGTTTGTTTCCACAGGGACTGTGTTAACTTCAATAAAACAATAGTGTTATTAATATGATGTGAAAAGGTTATTTTGTTTGCCCTAGGCAGTAGATTTGGTTTGATTACATAAAATTTTAATAGTAGAAAATAAAGATTTGATTAGAAAATATGAAGAGAGATGAGACTAGATCTTTTGAATCCTCTGAGTTCCCCTACTTGGTACACTGAACCTACTTCTTATGATTACTTCTCTAGTTTTACGACAGTTAACTAAAATAGCCCTAATCAATCCCTTGACTTAGGACCCTCTTTTCAGATTACAGTCCTTAATTCCTTAGGTGAGCTAATATTCTTTGAAGGTTTTAGGAATGTTAACCTAATATCACAAATAAATGATTATCCATTCCTAGACTAACCAAGTTTATTCGAACAATTCAATTAGGTCTAAGTTGAAAGCTATGGTCAGTAGTCATTCATTCTTACTAAAACATGTTTATATTTGATTAGGATATAAAAAGCATTAAGAACAATTGAATTGAATAAAACAAGACAGATAATCATAATAATAGAGTTTCACAACAACATGGTTCAATTAGGGTTACATCAAAATCATCTCAGACCTAATCTCTAAAAAATTTAGCTACTCATAATTGAGTTTACAAATAGCATATTCAATATAGGAATCAAAACATACATGAACTGGTAAAAGGTTGAAGAAATCGCCCTCCTAGCAGTCTTCTGGTCTCAAAATCTCACTTTGCTCTCTCCAAATCGTAACCCCTGTTTTGAGAATAGGCTTCTCCTTAAATAGGCACATAAATTTGCTTAATCATGTCATGGTTTAAGTAAATCGTGTCACGTTTTTGCCTTGTGAAACAAACTTCACAGATTAGGGTTCCTGAAATCGTGTCACGAAATAGCCATCGTGACATGTTTTTGGTCTTGTGAAATCGTGTCACGTTTCCTAAAAACCGTGACACGATTTGATACTTCTTGACTTCTTCAGTTTTTCCTTCTCTTCTTGTTGTTTAGCTTGCTTATGAACTCCAAATACCATGATTTTACAATAAAAATTACGTAATGACGAGATGTCATCAATCCTCATTATTACTTATCACATATAGCGCTATATTATATCCAAAAACACGTCGACGTTGACTTCATTTCGGTTCCATCTCATTCCATTGAGATCTTTCATTCATGACATAAGTTATTAATATTTCATAAGTTTCAGGTACTTGATTAGTTCTTCTGGAACCGAAAAATCAATTATGTCAGAAAACTCTTTTAAAGTTTCTTTATCCTTGTTTGGGTTATCATTCTTTTAAGCTCCTTTTCTTATTCGAGGCTTTTTATATTTGGAACCGATTGATCTACCATGCTTCAGGCACGGTTGAAACTCATTTGCATATTAGATTATCCAACAAGGACATCTATTCCGTTTGGAGCATTAGCAGCTTATATTTGATTTATTTAACTTTGCAAATGAGTTATATCTTGAGGATCAAGATGAGACAATAATATTTCCTTTCAAATAATTTATTTAAACTTCAGGTTCACATTTTCAGGTGCTTATTAACTCCCCCAATATTGGGAAAACTAATCCATCAATTGATAATCAGCCTACTGGACTGTAAATAAGTTGGCTTAACATAACGAATGATAGATGGAGATTCTATCAAATATATTTTTCCAATATTCTTTAAAGGGATAGGTTAAGAGGAGAACTTATATAGTAATGTGTTGGATTGATGCAAATCAATATCTCAACATACAAGATTATTGATTCCCAAAAGAGTTTATAAGATATGGTCTCTGATGTGGTAAATCCGCAAGTGCACGGTTTACCGATGTAGTAATAAAAGAGTATCGTTCCGATAGGGAGATATGAATTTAATCAACTTCTATGAATGATTAGAAGAGAGTTTCAGTTGAAAAGTTGGGATTTTTAATGGTTTGAAAATAATAATAAAAAGCGCATTGGGATTATTGGTTCGTCATGGTGATAAATCCTTCACAAACCAAACCCTAAACCTAGAACTTTATGATGGACCTATTTTCTAAAGACAAGTTTCTCTTTAGCCTATCACATCTCCTTCCGGTTTCAGTGAGTGTGTTTCTCTAGCAACCACACCTATTCTCATGGTTGATTGCTATTGAAATCCTTGAAGCACGAAACTTTACTATTCTCATGTTTCACAATCCTTGTCTAATTTCAGTTGTTCCAATATCAAAACTCCATCTTTCGATACTTTGCTTGATATTTGTGATTATGAATTAACAAGTATTAACCCTCGACTTTCGTTTTATTGATTTGATACTTGTTAATTCATTATAAAAACGGTGAAATAGATTAGAAAATAGATTTACATAAAATTAGGGTTCGAGGCTTGGTTTGATAGGAATTAGGTCATTAGACTCATCCAACAATCCCAAGACAAATAAGTCTACTCACTCATGTTCATTGTAGACGTAGAAGAGAAGAAGAAAAAGAAGAACATAAAATAAATAACAAGAAAATAAAGAACTTTTATTCAAAGAAACAATTGTCATTTATTATTTCCAAGAACAAAAGATGATTCAATATGTTTGCTAGCTGCACTATTTATAGTCTACAACTACTTAAGCCCCACAAAATACATCAATAGAGTGTTCCACAAGAAACTAAATAAGCAGCTTGTCGGAGAAGCTAAAACAGCAAAAGGAGTGTTGTGGTAGTGGCTTAATATTTTTGTACCAAATCTTCGTATTTTTGGCCCGAATCAGCTCCAAATCTCATTTCTTTTGCTCCAAGACTCAATCTTTATAATATTTGTTCCTGAAATTAAATAACTTGGAATTGAAGTAAAGTAGTTCTAAAAAGGAAATAAAAACATATAAAATCTAAATAAAATGGACTCAAATAATATATAAAAAACACTAATTTATGACTCATCAGTCTCATAACCAAACTAGAGTTTATAAGGTATAGTCTCATAAGTATCAATCATACAATTAACTTTAGACGTCTAAAGAATGAATCTTCAAGTCCATTTTTATGAGCATATGCTATCAACTATTCAATGTTAATTTCAACTGACGAAGGATACTTATCAAATGCTTTCTGAAAAGTTCAGAAAATAAACTCTTACTAAAATTGTTGACCTAATAATCTCACAAATTAGTTTCTACATCATAATAGATTCGGGATAACCGAACTGGTCTTGCCAACGATTTGTAAACTTCTGGTTTACAATAATATGTGCTTCTATTGCATTAATAATATGTAAACTTTAGATGTACAATAATATGTGCTTCCATTGTACTAATATAAGTGTAGTATAAATCAAAGATAAAAATATATTTTTTTCACTACACTTATTTTCTCCAGAGTATATCTCGTAATATAGAGATATTTCACATTTTATTTTCTTTCTTAAAAAACGTAATAAATTTCTACGAGACCTAGAGGAATATAATGCATTCTCATTGTCTGATTTTATTCCTCCATATATTGGCTCTTCTGGAGCCTTCAATAATTTTTATACTGCCAAATGTAATAATAAAATCCGTTTATTTGTATCACCAATCTAGACATTTTTATAGTCTTTTGCATAAGAAATTTTTCATTTAAAAACAATATCCAACAAAATATACATAAAATTATTGTGCTCCTTAGTGAATCCAAGTTCTAGGAGCAATACTTGCTCGAAACCTCTGTAACAACTCGATATTCGCTAGAATTATTTTAATTAATTATTATGTGTGCTTGTATGTGATTATTTGTCTCTGTGTGCATTTTATTCGGGATTAGTGAATTTTGGCTTAAGAAGGGTATTTTAGTCATTTTGGATTTAGGGATATTTTGGTCATTTGGTGAGCAAGGGTAAAATAGCCTTTTGGTTGCAAGAATTTTTTTTAGAGTTTTAAGTGGGAATAATTATTTTTATTAAGTTACTAGCGAGTCGTGGTAATTAATTAGAGACGATAATTATTCGATATTTTGACGGTTTAAGTGCGTAGTAACACAATGAATTAGTTAGTAAGAATATTGAGCACATTAAGACAACTAGGGTTTGAGCCCATTTGAGTAGTGACTATATAAACACTAGTCTTATGAGAAATTTGGTCATTACCTTCATTTACTCACTTTCACAACATTTTAAGATAGAGGTAGTGAGAGAAAGAGGATCTTGAAGAGCAAAGAAGAACTAAAGAGAGAAAGCTTGGGGTTGGTGGCTAGGAGCTAAATTGAAACTAGCAATTGAATTATTGAAGAGTAGAGGTAAGGGGGATAGTCTCTTTTCACTAATTAAGTCATAATCTAGTATTTTCACTTATGGGTTCAAGTGCTTTTGTGATAATTGTGACTCTTTGTGTTTTTGAATGATGAAATTCGTGCTCCTAGTTCATGTGAATTAATGGGTATGATAAACTTCATAAAATTGGTGTATTGTGTGCTTAAAACTCATGGCTGTTGTTATTGATAAGTTGTTTTGATGATTTTTGCGTAAATTGGTAAAAATGAAATTGTTGTTATTGATTGTTGATGAAATTATGAGATTATGCTTTGATTAATGTTATGTTGTGTTGTTGATAATGATTTATACCTTGAGTGTTGTTATTGGTGAAGTTATGGTTAAGTTGTTGTTAATTTAATGAGTTTTGGAGAAAAGGGGTTATGAATGGTGAATTGAGATTATTGATGATTTGTTGTGAATTTTTGATATTGTTGTTTTGAGATAGATTAGATAAATTTCTGTTTTTCATTATAAGTCTTGGTTGTGAATTTTTTTGGAAGAAACTTGGATTTTTATACGAAAAGCTAGTTTAAGTGATTTTGGAAAAATAAGTGGTTATAAGTGATTTTGAGTAAGCTATTTTAGATGGGAGAAACATGATTTTTCCGGTAGAATATGATAAAGTTAAGTGTAAGGAACACATAGGCGAAAACGGAATCGAAATCGGATTTACAAACAAGATTTTACGCACGAAAACGCTAAAACGCGACCTTGTGTGAACCTTCTCGTTAGGTGACACGGCGGTGTATACTCATGACACGACCGTGTCAGTCCTGCAGTGCCCGAAAACCTCATTTCTTTTTGTTTTTGTGTACTACTAATCATGCCAATGGTTCCTAAACACCTAAAGCTAATGCATTCATGTATAATTGGACCTTTATGAATGGTTTAACTTGGTTTTGTTTTGAAAACTTGAATTCTTTGAAAAACGGCAAAACGATACGAACTTTGTGAAACTTTGGGATTGAGGTGAATTGGCCTATGAAACGTATATGTATACAATACTGCACTCATATGTGACTTGTGTATATAATTATTTGAGGCATTCAACCTTGTTTGATTTGTTTGGTTGAATGACTTAGGAAATGAAAGAAACGATACAAACTTAGAGAATTTTGGTAGTTGTTGGCATTGGCCTATGAAACGTATATGTATATGCTACTACACTTATATGTGAATGGTGTATATACTCGGTTGAGGCGTTTGAACTTGCTTACTTATAAATTTTTGAGCTTTCCAATCACATCAATCTTGGCTTTGTCAACTTCAATGCCCCTGGAAGATATTTTGACCAAGTACAATTCATTCGGTCACCATGAAATGGCACTTCTCCCAATTGAGCACTAAGCTGGTCTCTTTACACCGCTTCAGCCCAGTGTCCAAATTCTTTAAGCAAATTTCATAGGATGCTCCAAATACGGAGAAGTCATCCATGAAAACTTCAATACTCTTCTCAATCAAATATGAAAATATTGCTTGCATACATATTTGGAACGTTGCAGGCGCATTACAAAGACCAAACGACATCCGTCTATACGCAAACACACCAAAGGGACATGTGAATGCAGTCTTTTCATGACCTTCCAGATTTACCGTGATTTGATTGTATCCGGAGTAGCCATCAAGAAAACAATAGAAGGTTTGACTGGAGAGTCTCTCAAGCATTTGATCCATAAACGACAATGGAAAATTATCTTTCCTAGTTGCTTGATTGAGTCTACGGTAATCAATACACATTCTCCAACCGGTAACGGTTCTTGTCGGAATGAGCTCATTTTTTTCATTCTTGATCACCATCATGCCTCCCTTTTTAGGATCCACTTGTACCGGGATAACCCTCGCACTATCCGAAATCAGATAAATCATGCCAACCTCAAGTAGTTTCACAACTTCCTTCTAGACTACTTCCTTCATTGTTGGATTTAACTGGCGTGAAGGTTGAGCCGCTGGCTTGTAATTCTCCTCCATCATAATCTTATGCATACAATATGAAGGACTTATCCCTTTAAGATCAGATAACTTCAACCCTATTGCTCCCTTGTTGCTCTTGAGCACTTCAATCAATTTCTTTTCTTCATTTCTTGATAAGGAGCTGCTAATGATGACTGGTTTTGTACCATCTTCTTCAAGAAATGCACATTTCAAATGAGACGGTAATACCTTCATTTCCACCTCTGGCTCTTCAACTTTGTCTTCATTCTTCAATTCCTCAATTTTGGCTTTGTTCGGAGGAATTTCTTTCAAAGTCTCTAGCTCTTTCAGACATTCTTCAATTCCTCCGCACTATTGACATTAAGTATGTCGATTAGCACTCTTTCAATGGTTGTAGGTTTGTGCAACTGCTTTCTAGTATCCATAATTACTTCCTCGGTTGCATCCATCTTGAAAGAAGCCCCTTTATCTTTAGAATGCTTCATTGCTTCATTGATGTTGAAATTGATTTCTTCAACATCTACTCGCACCTTCATCAAACTGTCGTCAATATCAATCATCATTCTTACTGTTTACATGAATGTTCTTCCAAGAATAAGCGGCACAACATCATCTTCCTCGATGTCCATTACCAAAAAGTCAATAGGGTATAAAAACTTGTCAACTTTCACCAAGACGTCCTCAGCTATCCCCATTGGTCGGGCAACAGATTTATCCGCTAGTTGTAAGGTCATCCTTGTGAGCTTTATATCTATGCCACCAACCCTCTTGACAACGAAATATGGAATAAGGTTGATACTTGAGCCTGGATCGATGAGTGCCTTACCAACATTGACGTTACCAATAGCTATCGGTAATCTTACTCATCCCGAATCTTTCTCCTTCTTTGGTAACTTCCTTTGAATGATGGCTCTGTAGTTTGCGTCAAGTTGAATCATCTCATCATCATTGTAACGACACTTCTTGGATAGAATTTTTTTCAGGAATTTTGCATATGTTGACATTTTCTCAAGGGATTCCGCAAATGGAATATTGATCTCCAATCTCTTGAAGATGTCTAGAAACCTCTTGAATTGCTTTTCTTTATCCTTCTTTGATGAGGCTTGGGGATATGGTAAGTTGTGAGCCGACACTTTCTTCCCGACTTCCTTCTTCTTGTTCTTCTCTTTCACCACATCCTTCTTCTCACTTTCTTTTTCAACTTCACCCTTTTTTTTTCTTCATTTTCTTCATTTTCAACTACATCCTCTTTATTCTCTACCTCGCCTTCTTTCTCACTTCCTTCTTCTTCCTCCTCCTCTTCATTTTCTACTACCTTCCTCTCCACCTCGAAGTTCACACCAATACCCATTCTAATCACTTTGCCGCTCCTTGTTGTCATAGATTTACATTGTTCCTTTGATTCGCTTGTGTGTTGGCTGTGAAAGTTCCTCCTTGTTGGCTGGCCATTTGTTGAGCTAATTGTCCAACTTGCATCTCAAGATTCTTTATAGACGCATTGGTGTTTTGTTGATTGGCCATGGATAGTTGCATGAACTGATTTAGAGTGTCTTCCAACTTCTGAGTACGGTCTTGTTGAGGTGAATATTATTGAATGGCTGCTGATTTGATGGCCCTACATTAGGTCTATAGGGTTAGCCATAAGGAATGAAATTTGCATTGCTCCCTCTTTGGTAATTGTTGTTACCCAGATACCGTCCTTGATTGGAAGTTCCCGGATATTGACCTTGATATTGCCCCAACCTTTGTTGGTTGCCCCTAAAATTCACCTCTTCTTCAAGTTGTGGTGGACAATAACTTGTAGGGTGACCACCTGAACATAACTCGTAGAAATTCACTTGATGATGCCTCTTTTCTTTTTGTAGTTGTTCTCTGATTTGTTGACGGAACTCTTTCATTTCTTTTTTCACTTCTACGAGTTGTTGAGTCAAGATCTTGTTTTGTGTAAGAATTGCACCGTTTGATCCCAATTCAAGGATTCCGGACTTCTTTTGTGGAGAATTCATGTTATGGTTTTCTTGACGATCATTAAGTGCCATTTTGTTGATGATTGCTTATGCTTCTTCTGGACTCTTTGACATTAATGAACCACCTGCAATTGCATCTAAGAGAAGCTTTGATTGTGGTTGTAGTCCGCCACGGAAGATATGGATTTGAGTCATATCATCAAACACGTGCTTTGGACACTTTCTTAGCAAAGACTTATAGCTCTCCCATGCTTCACATAATGTTTCATTAGCACCTTGAGAGAACATAGCAACCGTAGTTTTGGCTTCCATGTGTTTGTTTTCTTGAAAGAACCTGTCTTGAAACTTCTTCTCTAATGTAGTCCAATCAGTCATAACTTGCTGCAATTGATCCAGATACCACTCATTTGCTTTACCAATTAATAAATGCAAGAACAATCTCACAAATACTGGCTCCTCCTCCTCTTCAGATGCGCCAAGAGTACCGACCAGTTGATAAAATGTTGTGAGATGTTGGAACGGATCCTCATGATGAAGACCTACAAAAGGGTTAGCATAAATAATTTGGAGAATCCCGAACTTCATCTCAGACTGTTTTGCCTTTTCTTTTCCAAGATGAGCTAGCTGTCTTGGACTTGTCCAGCATGGCATCACACTGCTGCTGCCCCCACTTCAGGAAGGTTTTGACCATTTGCATCCATTGGTTCTTCTGGTATCGGAGGTAATGAAGGAATAAAAGTAGAGGTTCCTTCGACTTGCGCTTGTCTGGCTTTTCTTTTCTCTCTTCTTGTTTTACTATTATTCTTACGAGGCGTTCTTTCTATCTCAGCGTCGTAGACCAATTGACCTTCCAGAACTTTACCTCGCATACAAAGAGTTCAAAGACCTAACCAAAAAAGATTAGAAACACAATGGATAATGAATGATATATATGCAAAAATTAATATGTGCAAAATTGCTTAAAACGATGAAATAGTCGCGATGTTTATGATATCTAAACGCCAGACCCCGACAACGGCACCATTTTGATGTAGTATTTTTTTATCAATCAAAAGTAAGTATTTGCAATCGTCTCATCAAGGACTAGTGCGAGACCATAAACCGTTCAACATTGATTATCATTTTAATTGATTGTTTGTTATGAAAACTATGTGAACTATATACGGGAATAAAACGGAGAGTAACAAGGCGTAAAAGTGTAGGGATTAGAGTTCGTTAATCAAACCATGAATATAACCTAATGATCACATATACAGATTCTAGATTTTTACCGATATTATCGCATATCACTCAAGAACATCATCTATGTCTAAATGATATTGTGAGATCAATCATATTGTTTAATCGTCGATTTCTCAATCTATTAAACGATATGATAGCTTTAAGTTCTGATACTTTGTGTGATTATCAAAACATCAACCCTATGTCTAGAATCATTGTTTTGATAGATGAATATTCTAAACTTAGATTCAAAAGTATTTCTCAATAACATTCAAATCAAACATAAGAATGAAATGCAAAAATAAACTCAATATCACATAAATTCCTAGAATCATATATTCAAAGGATCAAAAGATTACATTATAAGCTTGATCAAGTACCTCTAATCCCGACTAAGGAGATTTAGTTGATCATTGTCATGATAACAATACAAAAGCGCAAGAAAAGATGAAGATCCATGCCAAGAGCTTTATTTCTCAAAGTTTCTTGATGAATCCACACTCAATCACTCTTGCCCTATGAAGAACAGCTATTTTCGCCCTATTCTCTCTCTAAAGTAATGATAAGATAATGTTTCTAAAATGAAAGAAATGGCTTTTATACTTCTGCAAAATCTGATAAACTCGCCTCGCGAGATATGCTCGCCATGGCGAGTTGACATTACTTCACTAGTGGGTTTCTGCCACGTCAGCATTAAGCAGTTTTGGCCGCTTTAATTTGCCTCGCGAGATATTGCTCGCCATGGCAAAATTTGCTTCCCCTGAACCTTGATTCTCTGTCCCTCCTCGCCATCTACTCGCCTTGGGCTCGCCATGGAACATTTGCTTGCCTTGCACTCGCCATGGAGCATTGGAGGCGAGTATAACCTGGTGCTCCCTGCCTAAGCTCACTACTTGCTCGCCATGGCGAGTTGACTTTTGTACAATTTCTTTGTTTTTCTTTCTTGCTTAGTGTCTTGACATTCAATTCCTGCACAAATGGATAGAGTAAGGTATAAAAAGCATAATAGGGCAATTATTCACATTTTCTTGGCTTTTCCCTAAATAACTTATAAAACAAGTAATAAATGTGCCTTAAATGTATTGTGTTATTAACTACTTTCTGGCACTTATCAAGACCCCTTCGTTTTGGTCGTTCCGGGCATTCGGGGGCGATCCGGATGGTTCCAAACTGATCCTTTTGATGTAATTAAATGTATTTGAGCTTTCTAAACCTTTGAAAACATCAATTGAGTTAAATTGGACTTGGACTTGTGAATCGTATCATAACTTTTTGAAAATGGTTCAAGAACATAAATTTTCCGAAAACTCGATTTCTCAAGGAAAAAGGATAGGACTAGGGTTGTCTAGTATTGTAATGATTTGTAAAAATGTTTTGGATGGGACTCATGGAATTTAACTTGGTTTTGCTTTGAAAACTTGAATTCTTTGAAAAACAGCGAAATGATACGAACTTTGTGAAACTTTGAGATTGAAGTAAATTGGTCTATGAGACATATATGCATACCCTACAACACTCATATGTGACTTGTGTGTATGCTTAGTGGTGGCTTTCAAACTAGTTTGATTTGGTTTGTTGCATAACTTGGAAAATGAAAGAAACGATACGAACTTGGGAATTTTGAGTAATTGTTGGCCTTTGCCCATGAAACATATGTGTACACACTACTACCCTTATATGTGATTTATGTTTATACTTAGTTGAGGCACTTGAATTCGTTTACTTTGGTTTTAGGAGATTTATCGGAAAATGCTAGTTTTCATAAACTTAGTCGAACTTTGTCAAACTAATGTCTTATGGTCGGATAAGACTTAGTAGATTTTGAATTCAAGTTTATATGATGGAATTTGAATGAATTGATGATGTTTGGATGTTTGATGTGATGAATGTCATAATGAAGATTGATGTCTGTCTTTTAGGTGAATTATAAAATTGAAACATAATTCATTTCTCGAGGTGTGAAATGTTAATGACTCTTGTTTGAATTATGACTTGTTGGTTGTGTGGATTGTAAAACTTGATAGTGCCTATGGTGTTGATTTATGAAGAAATGTAATTGGAGGTGTGCTTTTACATTGATTGGTGATTATGTTGTTGGTGCATTGTTTGAATTAGGCGCATTGTCGAGTCTTACTTGTATGTCCATGCATCATGGTCATATTGAGTCATATGAGAATGTAAAAGGAGGTGTACTTTTACATAGGTGAGATACGTAAGAGGAGGTGTACTCTTACGTGGGTGTGGATTCAAAACAGTATAATTATCTCCGGAATCCTTTGGTACCACATGCATCTAGATGAGTCTAGAACATACATGCATTGTTGATGTTGGTGAGTAAAGTCTTATGTGATTATGTGAATCGGTGTATATGTGCTCGGGGAATGCTTTCATGGTTGATTTGTGAACTTGTTGAATTGTATACTTGGTGAAATTTGGTGAACCTATAGTTATATAGGAATGTGTGGTGAATATTTGTGTTTGTATACTTGTTGGATATTTATGATGTTGAATTGCCTAATCAATTAAAATGAATGGTACTATTCATTTTCTTTTGATTATGCTTATTATGAATGTTGAACTAACCCCCAGTTGTCATTTGGTTGACCGCCTTCATTATTCGTATGAATGGATAGACGTCGTGCAGGAGTAGTTGTTTGGTGAGTTGCTTGAGGAAAGCTGGAGGTTCCTCGTTTACCGCATTTTTTTGGAGTCTAGTGTGCCGGCTCTGATTAAGATGTTTTTGTTATTGTTTTGAGTCTTATGACTTTTTGGTGTCTTTGACTTAGTTGTTGAGTGATATTTTACTTGGCGATGTAGTATGACTTATGACATGGCTATTAGGATTTAAATATGATAGGTTGGTTGACATTGGAGATGTTTATTTAAATGTAGTTGTTATGATGTTTTATTCCGTTGTGATGTTTTGATAAAATGTATAATCTATGCATGCTAGATTGCTAGGTGATTTATTGAAGATGTAACATCTAGATTCTTGATAAGATTGTATCATTGGCGTAATTTATCGCTTTTAGAGCCTAAGGTGTTACATGTATTATAATAAAACACATATGATATAATATAAATGTAAAATATCCTTTATAATGTTTATATCACACAAATAGTTAATTTTGTAAATACTATATTCTTTGTTAAATTAAAAAATATTTCACTATTTTACTTTTTTGGACAAATTTCACTATCTAACTTGATTATAAATATAATTTTTCATGCAATGATTTACTAATTTTAGTGTATGTCGTGAGTTTTTTCATCAATAAAAAATTAGACTTGGTCATCTAGTTTAATATCTATATATATATTTTTTTTTATATAAAAGTTGAGTTACAAAAAGGAGTTATTTAGTTAGATCATGTGGTTTAATTGATAACTTTGTTGTTCGATAAAGACCTAGTACATTGATCGAGTTGAAAACTAGTCTGAATTTTAGCGTATTAAACAAATTGGCCACCAACAAATTGCCTTCCCACTAAAAAAAAATCTAGCTCCCCCACTCTTGGCGGCCCACCCAAGTATTTTTTTTTCGCTCCGCCACTTGCTAGAGAGCGAAAGAAAATGGTGTTTGGACCGATGGGTTTTGTACTAAAGCAGTACAACCCACATAATGAGTTAACTCACGCTGAAAGTACCGAACGTGACTTAACTCACGCGGAGATACTTTCATCCCTTCAGTTGGGAGTGACTGTTCTTTGATCGGAGAAAGGCAATTTTCGTAGATCTTTCCAGTTGAGAGTAAGTGCATATTTTTAGGACTTTCGCTCCAGTGTCTTTAGCTATTCTTAGCCTACTAAAAAAGATTCATATTCTACAATGCTGTGGTATCCTGAAAGATAATCCTAACGACACATCAACGATTAGGTCCTCTCGTTTTCTATGATGGACATGTATCTGTAATGAACTAGTATTATTTATCATGCTAAGATTGTTTACTCATCAATAATAGAAATACTGTGAGTACTTTTGGTCATCAATATTGTAAATACTTACTAGTATATACTAACATCATTTGAAATTGACGAAAAGAGAAAATATGACCTATGAAAGATTTAGAACTAATATTCTTGATTATCCAATATCACGAGTGGTTTAGTAAATAACTTAAATTTAAGGATGGAGAGCATGATATATATGTTGATTAGCATTTAGTGAAATGATTGGCACCTTTTTTTGTTTATTTACATCTGTTAGTTTAACTTTTACTAAAAAAAATCTCAAGGAAAATGAAAAAGGAAGATTTGACTGCCCACGAGAAAAGATGGACATGGATCTCTCCCTCTTCGCTTTTCCTATCCTCTGCCCTCTTGAAGTTTCTCTACCGTAATATCATTTCAGATGTATACATTGATAAATATAAAACTTTTGTACAATTTAAAATTGTTCAGATAAATTATGTTACTTCTAAAAGCATTTTTTAAAGCTTTTAAAGGACAATTTATACGAAATGTTTGAAATCAATGTATTGAAAAATCGAAATATTTAAATTCTTGAAAGAATACTCCTCCATTACATTTCATAAAACTATTTTACTAAAATCACATGTATTAAGAAAAGTTGTTGATGTAATAAATTTGTCTGAAAAATATGTTACAACTAAATTGATCTTTTTTGTATAATTGCATTTAATGTTGATTTTTCATTTTTCAAAATAGTTGATAGTATTAACAAGGCTATAGTTGAAAAAATAATAATAAATGCATCTAAAAATTTATAGATAGTCTTATATTTAAAGAAATTTTTTTCTAAAATTAATTTTATAATTAAGAATACGAGAAGTAATTTCTTATTTCATCCTAAAAAAAGAAAGTAATTTCTTATTTTAAATTTTTAAAAAAAATATTTCAAACACACTAGTTAACAAGAACTTTTTAACTTTGAAATTGTTGTAATTCAGTTTGAATTTGAATTATAACAAAATTTGGTCCCTCCACCCACAATGATAGCTACACCGACCCTTTTGGTTTCCCACGAATCATTTGTTTGTCTGCATCATTATCTCAAAAGGCTATCAAATTACACCATCATTTAACTCTTTGATAGCCTCCAACTGTAAGCCATAAAGAGAATGCTCTAGATCAAACTCCCACTCAACCCGGCCAGAAATTGCATCCCACAATCTTCATTCAACTATACATGTATATTACAGTTTTCACGTTATTATTTACATTTAAGAAAACTATATATTATATGGTGATCGATATGTAGCAACAACAATCTATGAATGAGCCCTTAAAAAAACTATGAATGAGAGACGGTAGAAACAATCATCTGAATACTCTTTCATGTTTGTTATTTCTCACGATCCGTTCTTGATGATTAATTATCGGCGAAACTTTTATGGAAGTAACCTAAGCAAGAATATAATTTTTTTAATGAAAAATGTTAATAATTAGTTGTTAGATTAGTTTTTCTTCTTCATTCGTGTTTGATCCCATAATCTTCAACTCATTATCCCTTAACCCAAACCAGTTTTGTTAACTAACCTCCTAAAAAGATTTTTATTTTCAAATAACTTAGTGATTAGAAATTTAAGATGGAACAAAGAAAATGTACATAGTTTGACCTCAACCCTGTATATATAATACAATTTCCTACCAACTGCGTTAAACTCGCAAACACAAAATAAAAATAAATATTTATTCACCATGTAGAAAATTACATTTAGTTATATCTCAATATAAGATTTAATTCATATACATCGATAATATAAACATATTTTACATTGTCAATTAAAATTACACTAAATTCATTTGAAATATTTGACTTTTATCGTAACCACCTATAAAATCAAACAAATGATTAATTATGATAGATTAATAAAGTAATTTTCATACACAATAGTAAAACATAGAAATTAAACCCTCCATTAGAGCAACCATCGGAGTGCTAAAGCAGAGTCGTCGCACGTCTACGTACAACATCCATGAAAGACTATATATGTGGCACATGATTTCAATGAAATTGTTTGGGAGGTTATCAATGTGAATGTTGATGCTTCTTGATGAGTCAATAAATTAGTGTTTTTAATATATTATTTGAGTCCATTTTATTTAGATTTGATTTCGTTTTATTTAATATTATTTTCTTTTTAGAATTATTTTACTTCAATTGCAAGTTATTATATTTCAGGAACAAATATCTGATAGATTGAGTCTTGGAGCAAAAGAAAGAGGATTAGGAGCTAATTCGGGATGAAAATACGAAATATGGGACACAAATATGTCACCCCCTAAGTCAGGAACTTGGCACGGCCCGTGCCACCAGCAACATGGCCGTGCCAACCTTCAGGATACTCTTTTGTTGCTTCTGCTTCATGGACAACCTACCTATTAGTTTACATCTGACCTAAAAGCCCGTGGTTTCTTGTGAAACATTCTAGTGTTATATTTCTTAGGGCTTAAGTCATTGTAAACTATAAATAGAGTAGCTAGCTATCACAACAATTCATCTTTTGTTCTTGGAAATAATAAGTGACAATTGTTTTTTTGAATAAAAGTTCACCTTTATTTTATGTTCTTCTTCTTCTTCTCTTCTATGTCTACAAGGAACGTTAGTGAGTAGACTCTTCTTGTCTTGGGATTGTTGGATAAGTCTAATGATATAATCTTATTCAAACCAAGCCATAAACCTTAATTTTATTTAAATCTACTTTCTAATCTAATTCACTATTTTTATAATGAATTAACAAATATCAAACTCATAAAGCGACAGTAGAGGGTTAGTATTTGTTAATTCATCATCTCAAATATCAATTTATAAAGCGACAGCGGAGCTTTGATAATGGAACAAGTGAAATTAGACAAGGGTTGCGAAACATGAGAATAGTCTAGCAAACCTTGAGACATATAAAGTTTCGTTCTTCAAGGATTCTAATAGCAATCAACCATGAGAATGGGCGTGGTTGCTAGAGGAACACACTCACTACATTTTCAAAGAAGCTTTGATACGCTTAAGAGAAACATGTCTTTAGAAAGTAGGTCGAATATAAAGTTTAGGTTTAAGGTTTGTTTTGTGAAGGATTTGTCATCTAGATGAACCAATAATCCCAAGACGCTTTTATTTTTATTATTTTCTTTTAATTAAAAATCCAAACTTTTTAACCTTTGAAACTTTCGTCTAATCATTATTAAAAGTTAATTGAATTCATAACTCTCAGTCGGAACGATACTCTTTTTACTACTTCGGTAGAACCGTACACTTACGGTTTTACTCATCAAGTTTTTGGCGCCGCTGTCGGGTAGTTATTGTAATTTGATTAACTTTTTTTTATATAACAGTTAGTCTGAAAAGAAGAAGAAAAAACTTTTTCTTTTTTTTTTCTTTTTCTTCTTCTTTTTCTTTCTTTATTTTTACCGTTAACTTCTTGGGTTCTTATTGTTTTATGCGAAGAAACAAAAGTCTTGGTTAATTCATTCCCGAGA
>Ga0315914_1002228_pt1 | contig 29660 bp, 16 predicted proteins | sample MpolenodulesMG_FD_203920 | JGI IMG/M metagenome (GOLD analysis project Ga0315914, IMG submission 203920) | Medicago polymorpha root nodule microbial communities from Los Angeles, California, United States - elongated nodules | ecosystem: Host-associated > Plants > Roots > Nodule | place: USA...
TATTTTCTTTATCTATAATCTTTACTAGACTTTAACCCATGATCCTCACATATAGCGCTATATTATATCCAAAAACACGTCGACATTGACTTTATTTCGGTTCCATCTCATTCCATTAAGATCTTTCATTCATGACATCGATATTTCATAAATTTCAGGTACCTGACCAGTTCATCTAAAACTGAAAAATCAATTATGTAAAACGACTCTTTTAGAGTTTCTATATCCTCGTTTGGGTTATCTATCACTTAAGCTCTTTTTCTTGTTCGAGGATCTTTTATATTTGGAACCAAATTGTCTGCCATGCCTCAGGCACGGTTGGAATTCATTTGCAATATTAGATTATCCTACATGGATATCTATTTCATTTGGAGCATTAGCAACTGATATTTAATTTGTTTAACTTTGCAGATGAGTTATATTTTGAGGATCAAGATGAGACAATAATATTCCTTTCAAATAATTTATTTGAACTTCAGGTTCACAATTTTTAGCTGCTTGTCATCACCCCCTAATATTGGAAAAAGTAATCTATCAATTGATAATTAGCCTACCAGGCCATAAACAAATTGGCTCAATATAACATATGATGGATGGAAATTCACATCAAATATATTTTCCCAATATTCTTTCAAGATTTATCATAGTGCATTATATTGGAGCAATTGTGACATACACAACACATCCAAAAATTCACTTAAAAGAGAAATATCAGGTTGTTAACCTTAAACCAATGATAAATTAAGGGGAGAACTTACATATAGTAATGTGTTGGCTTGATGCATATCAACATCTCAATATACAAGATTATTGATTGATTCTCAAAATTGAGTTTATAAGGCATGATCTTATAACCAAAATAGAGTTTATAAGGTATATTCTGATAAATATCAATCATACAATTAACTTTAGACGTCTAAAGAATGGATCTCCAAGTCCATTTTTATGAGCATATGCTACTAGTTGTTCAATATCAATTTCAATTGGCGAATGATACTTATGAAATGCTTTATGAAAAGTTTAGAAGATAAACTCTTAGTCAAATTTGTTGACATAATAATATCACAAACTTCTGGTTGTGAATATACATGTGATCATTTAGTTGATACATTAATTCAAATCATATAATATCCAAGTGATTCACATGATCAATGTATTAAATTAAATAACACCTTATATAAGTGAGAGACTCATTCTTTTAAATTGTCAACTTTATTTGGGAAGTAGTAACACACAATAGTTACTAGATTGAAGAATCTTCTGCCTCTTCAATATATATTCATTTTTTTTCCAAATAGTTTATGCATCATAATAGATCCGGGATAACCCAACCGGTCTTGCCAACGATTTGTAAACTTCTGGTATACAATATTATGTGCTTCCATTGCACTAATAATACAATATGTAAACTTCAGGTTTACAATAATATATGATTCATTTGTTCTAATCCATTTGAAATTTGAAACATGATTTGTAAACTTCTGGTTTACAATAGTATGTGTTTCATTTGTTTTTGTCTTGTAATTCAATCCTTCTAGAAGTCTTATGCAATAAGAAAGAAGAAAATCATAACCAAATTTTGATCATAGAATAAGGAAACAATCTTGCAAAGATTCAATCCATATAATAGAAATATGATCGTATCAAGAAAATCTTTGATCAAACACTAGTTTCCCAACCGATATAAGCTTAAACTAATGGAATTTTATGACCTTGACATGCATCATATCAATAGTAATCTCTACTAAAGTAATTACCATAACCACGATATTGGTTATATAAAACAAATAGTATGAGCCATTCACTTCTGGAAATGACATTTTGAGAATGACGTTCAATGTGACCTTTCACCATTTTAATCAAGAATCATTCTTTGTTCAATTACAAATGTGACTAATCTTTCAAAAATATTATTGAAGATATTCACTTATTTTGCTACTTCAGAAACATATTCGAGTGATATATAAATACACATATTGTCTCATATTTTCCCCTTCTTTTTACTAGATCAAATTGTTCTTATAAATTTCTACCACGTTTTAAATGAGTAGTTTTTTTTTTTTTTAGAAAATCAAACACAAATATTTATAAATGAAGATCAAACAAAATCACTTTTTTTTTTTACAAAAATGTTTGACTTAAAATATTGGTTCTTTGAGAATTGCACATCAAATTTAAATGATGTTTTATAAGACAACACTATTATTAACACTATCATTTTAATAGTTTTAAATGAAAAAAATAGTAAAAATATGAATAATTTTTTGGAATAGTTTGTTACTTCTATCCCAAATTTGTTGCAAGGTTGTTACATTCGTAACAAAAAATTGTTTCTTATTAAATAGTTTGTTACATTAATTTGTTACATAACACTTTAAAATATAGCAACTAAAATTTTCAAAGATAAAATTAAAAGCATTAGAGATTTATGTAACAAATCAATATGTTTTCGAAGATTCACGTAACAAAAAAAATCATTCAAAAATTAGTTAACAGATTAATATATTTATAGGGATGTATGTTACAAAAACAGGAATTTATTCAAAGACTAATCTTTTATTAATCTGTTTCATAAAATTTGTTTTGAACGAAAATTTGTTATGAAAGTTTGTTTCAAAAATATCTAAAATTCATCCTATATAAAACAATTTTCAATTAAAAAAAATCATTTATGCTATTGGTTAGACAAACAATTCATGTGACATCCCTTTTTATGGAAATTTTCAACTAACCACGAATTAAAATAAAATTTAGGAACATAGCTAAATTGAATTAAAGTATTAAAACTATATCTTTAAAAACTATATGACTTCTATTTTATTTTTGTGCAATCCTTCAGGGATGCATATCATTGAATTGAATTCTTCAGGAATTCATGGAGAATAAAAATTGAGTTTTTATGTTATTCAATATACTCAAAATCAAATCAATTCTTTGTGCAATCCATCAGGATACATCACTATTGAATTCTTAAGGAATTCATAGAGGATAAAGATTGATTTTTAAGTTATTCAAGAACTATGCAATAAAGTTAAACCATAAAATCAATTCTCCAAGCAATCCTTCATAGATTAACGCTTTTGAATTCTTCAGGAATTCAAAGAGAAAAATATTAAGTTCTTCAGGAACTACGTTGTTGAATTCTTCAGAAATTCACAAAGAATAATAGTGAGTTCTTCAAGAACCACACTTTTGAATTCTTCCAGAATTCAGAAATATTGAGTTCTTCAGGAACTATATAATAGATCTCTTTGATTTTATAATATGAGATCAATCCTTATGCAATACTTCAGGATTGCATATGGAATAAATAAACACAATAATATAATACAATTTACATAATAATGATTTAATGTATCTATAAGGCACTGATTTCAATTGATGGAATTGCAATAGTATAACCTATAATCATTGATACAAAATTAAAACTTATTTACATAAAAAATAGATTAAGAAGAATTGCATACCTTAGTTGGTTAGAGCCTCGTGCTGATAACGTGTTATGAAATTATTAGAATAAGAACATGAATAAAGAGAAGTAGAGAAGAAGAGAGAATAGAGAGAAGAAAGAAGATTATATTATTCTCTTGTGATGTACAATATGTTACATGTGGTCTCTATTTATAGAGAAGTACAATGATATGACTTAAGAGTAGGGGTGTTCATGGTTACAAAACCAAACCAAACTGAATCCATTTTTGTAGTTTGGTTCAGATCCAAAACTTGTTTAAGCAAAAACCGGTTATTTTTTCAAAATCAGTCTGGGTTCGATTCATATCCGGTTAAGATCCGGTTTATAATGAAAACCAATTCATGATATTTTAGCTAATTTTTTCTTCTATTCTTCCAAAAGTTTGATTCACTGTTACATGATTCCTCCATTTTGATTCAGATTCACCTTTCGGTTTAACTTCTACGTTATTCTTTCAATCAAATTGCTCATAATTTTCTTCAATCTTTTATGTTCCCAGTAACTCCATGCTTCCATTTCTTCATCAGACTCCTTTCAATTCTGATTCACATTTAAGATTCGGTTGAACTACGATTGTGATGTGTGCGGCGATTGTATGAGTCGTATCTAGGGATACACGACGGTAGAAAGTGTGGTCGCCGGAGACATCAGAGTTGGAGGTACGACGTCAATGGTTGTGTCTGCGTGTTGCTGCAATTTTAAGATCTGGGGTTGAGTTACAATGGTCAAACCGGTGCTAAACCAATTCCAAACCGGTTTACCCGTTTTTGAATAATATGGGCCGATTTGGTTGTTTTATTAAATGGACTGGACTTTTGAAATATGAAATGAGTTGGTTATTGATTTGGTTATGGTTAACCTTTTTGCACACCCCTACTTAAGAGTTAAGTACTTAAGGGATAAGTACAAATAGGTGTGACTTAGAGGATAAGTAATATGTTGTCACTTAAGAGATAAGTACAAGAGTTTGTGGACATCCACTTATTATATTCATAACAACTATAAACTAATTGAATTAGCTTATAAAAAAGGGTTAAATGTGTTTTTGGTCTCTATAAATATACCAACTTTTCGTTTTAATCTCTCTAAAATTTTCTTTCAACTTTTAGTCCCTATAAAATTTTTAATTACTACTTTTGGTCTCTATTTTTAATTTAATTTTTCCATTTTTTAATGAAATTGTGCAGGAATGTGTAAAATATTCTAATAAAAAATTCTCGAAAAATATTTGAATTTTTTAACAAAACACAAATTAAATATGAATTTTTAACTGTAAAAAATATAAAAATTCATATTAAATTCATGTTTTGTTAAAAAATTGTTAATTTTTTTTGGAGAGATTCTTATAATATTATGAATTTTTATGGAAAATTTTATTAAAAATATGAATTCTACATGTGAGTTTACTTTAAAAGAGGGACCAAAAGTGAAGATGGAAAATTTTTGAGGGAGTAAAAGTTGAAGAATTTTTTTAGAGGGACTAAAACAAAAAGTTGACATATTTATAGGGACAAAAAACATATTAACATATTTTTTTTTTGGTCTAGTAGCCTAGTGGCTGGAGCTCACGCAATTAAATATGGAGAAGTGGGGTGTCCAGGGTTAAACCCCGGCCCTCGCATAAATTATGTTATATTCCTATCAACTGAGTTAAGTTTACAGGAACGACAAAAAACATATTTAACCTTATAAAAAATTACTCTAGACTAGTAAATATAAACTGCAAGCTCGTGAAAATGCGAGATAAACTTATAAACATAAATTAAAAACTAAAACATGGTCTTATCAAATAGAGAGATATATAGATCTTATATATTAGATTAGTCAAAAAAAAGTCTTGTACATTAGTTATTCAATAAATTTAAAAAATTGAATTTTACTTGCTTTAGAAGAAATAGAAAGGAAAATAAAAATAAAAATAAAGAAGAAAAACGTAGAGGAGAAGCAAGTAAGTAAAGCGTGGTAATAACGCAGGGTGGTATGCATGATTTGATACCCTACACCTTCCCACACTCACACAAAACCTTTTATTCATTCTCTCTCCCTCCAATTTTCTTTCAGTGTTGCGTTGAATCAATGTCGAATTTCTTATCAAACAACACAAATCCAAACCCTAACCCTAACAAATCCATCGAGGTGAATCAACCTCCAACTGATTCTGTTTCCAGTCTCAATTTCAGTCCCAAATCCAACTTACTCGTTGCTACTTCTTGGGATAATCAGGTACTTCATTTCTTCTTCTTCTTCTTCTTCCTCCTCTTCAATGCAACTGCGTATTTTCTGTTCTTGCAATTATCTTTTACTTCTTTTTTTGTATGTAGGTTCGTTGTTGGGAGGTTGCTCGTGATGGAGCGAATAATGTTGCCACTATGCCTAAGGCTTCTATTGCTCATGATCATCCGGTAATCTATCTATTTAACTCTTTCACTTTTATTTTTATACACTGTTGTAATAACTTGTATGTGTGACTTTAGCAGTATTTATGGTGTGGTGAAAGTGTAATGTTTTATAATGATTACGATTGGTTGACAAAAGTACACATTTTACACCGACGGTGTATATTTATTGAATTTTTAAGTTTTATGATATTATTATGAATTTAACTAGTATATGCCCTGTCAGTGTACAATTATTTACACATGCATCCAATGATGTATTGCCATATCAGTTAATGAATATGACAACTCATGTGTTTTCATATTTATTAATTGACGTGACAACACATCATTGGATGCATGTGTAAAATAATTGTACAATGCGATAGTATACTAATTAAATTCTTTATTATTACCGTGTTCGTGAGTTTGTGTTTGGTATATGGATGATGGACTCAATTGCGAATCTAAAGTAGAATATGGTGATGGGTAGGGGGAGAGGACAAGAATAAGAGTAGTAAAGACTGACAACGATTTCCATATGTGATTTGTTTAAACCAAGTAAATAGTTGTATCTTGTGTGTGACTTTTGTTGGGCGATGATGATGTATTTCTGTGATTGCTCATTTATTCTCATGTATTCAGCACAGTACAGTTTCTTATTTTAAATATTAAGATATTTGTATCCGTGTAGTGATGTGTTTGGTGTGTTTTATGAGCCTTGGTTACGTACGATTTTGAGGTTGGATTTTTTTAGTATGTGTGCTCTTTCATTTCCGTGTTTTGTGCTGATTGATGCAACTAATGAATAATAACATGAGTTGACTGTTGAGTTGATTATGTCGATCAATTGATTGATAGTATCAAATTTTACACTTCTGGGTTTTATAATCTTGGTCATTTTCCTGATATTTTGAACCAAGCCCCACAGAAACTCTCATCTAGAAAGTCTATTCTAGGAAACATAGGACTCAGTTTTAATAATTGCTATGTTGGGATTTAGTTATAAATTTTAATTACTGTTATGTGGCAGTTTATGGATAGTTACTTAGTTTTAATAACTGCAATGCAGCACTACATGTATTTTCGTAACCATTGGTTTGAGCAGGATTCTAAGGCGTACCCCTTTTAGATAGGGTACAATGGTACATTGGTGTTCCCTTTAGATGTAACCGCGATATTGTAATAAAAGCCCACAGACAGTTATGGGCTCTTATTAGTTATTCCATTGGCACATCCGTGTCGCTACCATAGTTGCATGGGGTTCTACAATCCATTTTGAGCAACAATGTACACTATCTGTTGGACATTTTTTGTAGGCACTATTTCGATCATAGGGTATAATTTTAAAGATGTTCTCTTTTTATCAACCCCAAGTAAATGTCAAGCTGAAGTTGTAAATAGTTGCTTGGAACCATATCTGCATTGTTTTCCTTGAAGACAAAGCAAGCGTCCCAACAGAAGGTGATGATAAGGATTTGTAGCCAGAGCAAGGTCCCATAGTCATAGACCCATTTGCCTCGGCAGTTTTTTTTTAAAATTTTTTTAAAAAAAAAAATTGTAGGACTTAGTTTTAATAATTACAATGTTAAGACTTCACTTTAATAACGTTTATGTGACTGTTTATGCAGCTGTTAGTTTTATAAGTTGATGTTGGCAGTTTATGGAACAGTTATATAATTTTGTTTTTAATGGTGTGGCAGTGTTGGGGGGAGGTTAGGTTTCAGGCTTTATAACTTCTATTATCTTCTATTATAAGAAACAGAATTCTGTTATAGTTGTCTACATATCATCAGTTTATAATGCATATCTTTTTGCATAGGTTTTGTGCTCTGCCTGGAAGGATGATGGCACAACTGTCTTCTCTGGTGGATGTGATAAGCAAGTTAAAATGTGGCCTCTGTTGTCTGGAGGACAACCAATTACTGTCGCCATGCACGATGCACCCATCAAAGATATTGCTTGGATTCCCGAGATGAACCTTTTAGCCACAGGAAGCTGGGACAAGACTATAAAGTAATGTACCAGCATTCACTTCCTTTACGAAATTTAAATTATCGTTTTCATATTATATAGTCTCGCATGTCTCTTAGGTTGTCTTCTATTGGAATTAGAATTGATTTAATTACTTCTGGATAGGAATGTCAGAAATAAGTGTTCCAATCTGAAGTTTGTGTAACCATGTAGGATTACTTTGTTGTTTTAGAAGAATATCTTATTTATGAGTTATAAAATATCTCTTGTTCTTCCTTTTTTTAATTTTTTTCACGGTTATAAGCCTTTACAAAGCAGTTTCGGTAACCTCCTACATACACCGTGTCTTTTATCCAATTATTACCTATTGTCTCTCATTATAGATTATAGTGCATGCTTTAGCATTTAGTGGTGCTGATATGTATTGCGGTTTGTGTCTTTCTGATTAGATATGTTATGGAGCTTACTATTTTACTTTATCTGGGTTTTCTTCCTCTCACGTGACTTTTCCTGGCCACTTTTAGGTATTGGGATACAAGGCAGCCAAATCCAGTGCACACACAACAACTCCCAGAGCGCTGCTATGCAATGACAGTGAAACACCCTCTGATGGTAGTTGGCACTGCTGATAGAAATATTATTGTTTACAATTTGCAAAATCCTCAGGTGACACTCTCACTATTTGAGCATACTTTCTATTATTCGTATTTGCTTTCAGTCTTGTAATTAACTTGTGACATTGGGGCTGTTTTATCTGCATATTTCATAGAGGTTGCGTTTCTTTTTTCATGGGTATAACATGATTAAAGAGGATCTCTTTTTCAGAGAAGAGAAATTACATGAGAATATTTTATCATCCAAAAGAAAGAAAACAGACAACCAAATTTCTGGGCCAGTTATTCACTCATGTAATATTGCAATCTCAATGGATGACATAGCACCACAAGTTCAAATACCATAGTGTTTTAGAAAATTGGATAGAGTCTCCCCTAAAATAGGAGATTTCCGACCATACAAATATAAACATCAACACATAGGTCAAGTAAGGAGCTTGGGGCTTGTAAAGAAAGGCAAGGAGATTGTGTCTACCAACACGTCCAAGTACAAAACCACAAAACAGATGCTGTTACCTATTTCATATGATTCCGAAATTTAGCCAATGTCGTAACTTCGTAAGTGACCATAAATCGGCTTACCACACCGGAGAAGTGGGGAAGTGCGCTGAGATGTAGGTGCAGTTGATAAATGAGCTTTGAAAAATAGTAGAAAAGAGGGAACAAGTTTCCCTAGAAAGCTCTTTGAGTTTTGCATCCTATTTCATATTTTCCATTGTGGGCATTCAATATGTTCACTTATGTATGGCCAGCTGGTCACTATTTATTCAGTTGATCATTCTTTTAATGCTTTCAGTATTGCACATATCTTTTAACTTTGACCATTGTTCATTTGCAACAGGCTGAGTTTAAGAGAATTGTTTCACCCTTAAAGTATCAGACAAGGTGCCTCGCTGCGTTCCCTGATCAACAAGGTTTCTTGGTATGCATCATTCCTCACTTGTTTTACATCTTTTTGCTTTTCCGCATTTAACAAATCTTATTTACTATCGTCATTTTACATGTGAAAATGATATCCGATTCTTCCCAATAGGCCACTCTGTTTAGTATCTGTGGAAGAACATTTTCTCTGTAGCCTATTTTTATTGATTTTTTTAAATCTCTTTCCCGCAACTTTCTGTTGACTAGAAAAATCCTTTCAGCTCTGCACCTTTCTTTTCCGGAATCAAAGCAATATAAATTTTCCTACCAAAATTAGAATGTGCAGGAGCATGAATGATATCTTGTAACTTGATGATTACTTTGGTTGTGATAATAGTATGAACTAATAAAGATTAGTTTCTCTGAAAATGTCAAAAGAAATAAGGAAATTTTGAAGTTTACTCCTTTTTCCATCCTTTTCGAACTTGTGACAAAGTCTAACGTTCATCTATTTCCCTAAAGTATCTATGACATGTCTCTGTTTTAAAGAATAATTTGCAAATCATCTGTCTTCCAGATTCCCTTTCCTGTGTAACTCTTCACTTGTCCTACAACAACAACTGAAGCTTGTTACCAATAGGTGGAATTGGTTATGTGGGTCGAACAATGCCATAATATCCTGTCATGAATTGTATCTAAACACAGACCATTTACTTGCAATCTAGACCTATTAATTTGGGCTGTTGAGACTGAGACTGTACTTGCTGTGCTGTAGGTTGGATCAATAGAAGGAAGAGTTGGAGTGCATCATTTGGATGATAGTCAGCAGGCTAAAAACTTCACTTTCAAATGCCACAGAGAGGGGAATGAAATATACTCAGTCAACTCTTTAAACTTCCATCCTGTAAGATTTATGGTTTCATCTTGGCCTTGCTATTCTGCTTTAATATGATTTACTTTACATTGTTGTGCACTGTTGTTATCTTTGTATTTTCAGTAATAGGCATGATCTTTTCACCTTTCTCTTTTTCAATAAATTCTACGGTGTCAATCGCACCTGTTTCTGGTTTATTTACACTACTGAAAAACATTTTTATCATCTTTTTTTAATGATAAAGAAATCAATTTTGTCAACAAAAAATATGATAAAGAAACTCAGAATAGAGTTCCTTCAAGTTGTAGGTGCAGGATACTCTGTCATCCCATACTAAACCTCTGAAATTTTATAATTGAAGAAGTTATATGATATATTGATGAATTACCATTGCTTTTTTTTCCTGACGTTATTCAACTATATCGAAAATCTCTCCATGCCAATATCTCTGGAGAAACAGACTTCACATTCGTCTTGAAAGAACCTATCAATCCCAAGTGCTAGGGAAAGCCTGCTGTAAACCTTAAATTTTTGAGGAATGATTCTCTGATTATATATACAGGGTATGCTGATTGCTGGCACCCATTCGAACCAAAGAAGGCAAAGTGTCCTGTAGTGCCGATTTATAGAAATCTAAATTCTTATGGAAATGAATCATGAAATTGAAAACCAACCATGCGTGAAATTTCTGTAATGAATATATATTTTTTTCCTTTTGAAAATTTGATAACATGTGATTATCAGGAATTGTTTAAAATGCAATTTAGCTATGTAATTGAAATCAAACTCTTACTGCCTTATTTATTCCTCAATTTATGTTTCCTCGCATGTAGGGAGCCTCTCTTTATATAAACTCTATGCTTTTAACACATTTTATTATTTTGGTCTTAACAATGATAATGACACATTGCAAATTAATAATTCAGTGAATTAAGTTAAAAATTTCTGCTTTCCCTGTATTTTCAATTCATAAAATTTTTGTGTGGAATGTAGATGTGCAGTAGTAGAAATACTTATGACTTCTATTTCAACGAAGATCTACAGTTCCGTGATATATTGATACTTTTTATAGATTACATTTTTTGTTTACATATCTCTAGTATCCTATACCTTCAATTGTGTGATTTCGAACAAACTTCTTTGCTTCAATTATAGAATTTTTTTTTCCCAACCACACCAATTATATTGAGTTTTGATAAATGCATAGCTGATTGTTATATATCTATTAACTACTCCTTAATTATCATCTGTTGGTCTCCCTAAAATTTTGTAGCAAATACTTGCCTTTCTTTTGGCACCTCTAGACCCAAACGTACAGCAATTATGGACACACAATATCACTGACAAAGTATATTTGCTTTAGTCTATTGTCATTCTTCCCCCATAATTTTTATTTTATATTTTTTTAGGTACACCACACATTTGCTACTGCTGGTTCTGATGGTGCTTTTAATTTTTGGGACAAGGATAGTAAACAGAGGCTTAAGGTTATTTCAATCTCTATTATTACACATTCAATTCCCATCCAATGCATATTATAGTGATATTTTGGCATAATACATGCTTATTTAATGTGATCTCTTATTTCAGGCCATGTTAAGATGCAGCCAACCCGTTCCTTGCAGTGCCTTTAACAATGATGGTTCAATATTTGCTTACTCAGTATGCCCGTTATCTCACTCTGCATAAGTTTTTGACATTGTTGAATAAGTTTTGGCAATCTTTTTCTATGACACATACTTTTTCACTATAGCATTTTAAATTGAGATTTATTTTAGTCTACTGCTTTTTTTATTCTAGCTCAATTAGTTATGAAGATACCTTGTAAAAACATTCCTTGAGGGCAGTATGTGCATGAGAGGATGTCAAAATGCACGACAACTGTTCAGAATTTTCGAAGTAGGTTTTTGAACCTACAAATAGAATATGGGAATTTAGAAAAAGAGGTTCCATAAAAAGTGAAGAGAATAATGCCCCATTTATTGAATATTGAATGAGAACAAAGAAAAAAAAATTAGATTTCCCTCTCTTATCGTAAAAAAAAGGATTTTCCATAACAGAGGAAATGCTTAGTTCCCAATTGTTAACCAACCTCCATGCTTTTCCCTTCTATCTCTCCTACCTTTTAAGCTAAGCCTTTGTCCTTCCAACTAGAACCATCAAACTTTCTGAACCTCATACTATTAAAAAGGGAAGAAAAATATGTCAGATTTAAATTGAAACTGCAAGAGAGGAGTCAGAGATCTCATATCTGTTAATGGACTTGCTTTGAGAACTAAGAAGCATCAACTTTTTTACTTCCCAAGTGTTATATATAGGACACATGTTTGCGAGCAGTAGCTGTCTTTTTTTATGTGGAGGGGGGAGGAAGAGACACCAAGCTTCATTTACTTGCTTACCATAACTAATAGAAACTGAGTTGAAAAAAGATGAGAGATCAAGATGCACTATTATACTCATCTGTGTTAGATTTTTCTTAATTCATGTATTATAGTAACAAGCTTTATTGCCACTAGGGTGTGGTTTTAATGCATTGATCAATCAAAACTATTAGGTTTTATTAAAAATAAAATTTTATTTAAATCAATTAGAGAAATGTCTTTTATAACTGGATTCTTTTATACTCCCTCCGTCCCTATATCTAAGCACCCATTTGATTTTATTTTTGTCCCTAAATATAAACCCCTTTTCAAATTACTAGATGCATTTATTATTTTTTCCCTAAACATACCCCTATTTAATACTGCCAACTTGTCTTGAAATATGAATAGTCAAATTTAATACACATACAAACAAAGTACAATTTGTTAATATTAACACACAAAACAGACACATTAATTACACTGACAACTTTTCTTAAGAAATGTGAAAAAAGCAAAGAGGGTTTACATAAAGGGACAGAGGGAGTAGTTTCTTAGGCAATTATGATTTCTTCTACCCCATGTAATTAGACAACCTTTCATTTGATCCACTTTCCTTACTAGAACTTCTGTTAGTCTTTCATGGATGTTAAATTCATTCTCTTTTATGATGGTAATCTTGCAATGGAAATTTCTGTTGGCAAATTCCTTTCTAATTGTAGTTCATAGTTTGCTGATAAAAGGATTTTGAATTCAAAAGGCTGGTATTTGAGCTATATTAATGAAAATATTTCTATTACTTATATGGTTAAAGCATGTGGATTTGATATACTGATGTCCTGCTTGTAGGTCTGCTATGACTGGAGTAAAGGGGCAGAAAATCATAATCCAGCAACAGCAAAGCCGTACATTTTCCTGCACTTGCCACAGGTATTTGGTTCGGCTGCTCCTATGAAGTCCATATACTCCAAAATTGCTAAAATATTTATGTTCCACCCATATCTTATACTGATATGCATACTAAACTCTGGCATATGTTTCTAAAATTGTTTTCTCCATTTTTATTTTCAAAAGAACTATTGATTGATGCATTTGGGATTTAACTCCAAAAAGAATTTCTTCTCTGGTCTTATTCTTCTTCACGGGCTGAGAAGAATAGGAGTACACGCTCCTTTATTTATTACCTGAATAGAAATATAGTGCATTTGAAAAGAAATAACAATTTGGTCTGTGTATTTCAACCTTTGACTTTTGTTTAAGAAAGATAAGGGATATACCACGAGAAAGGCAAGGGTGTTGGACATTGGTGGAGATGTATATGATCCACCTAATATGAGTGTTGTTAAATAGTTGGTAAGATAATTTGCGCCAGCTTCCGCCAATGGGCGCAATCACACATTTTTAAGGCAGACTTTTTCCATGCGCCATAAATTGTCGTCTGCTATTAACAACATTGCTTAACAGTGGTGGTGGTCTTCTTGATGGTGAATTTGACTTGGAGTTCATAATTTTGTGAATGATGATAATAGGGGAGATAAAAATGATAGTTAGTATTAGTAAGTCGTAGGCTATTGAATATAGTCAAATCTTAACTTTTAGATAGGACTAATGATTCAAAGCGAAAAAAAGGATAGGACTAATGATAGTCAAAAGAAAGATGCGTATCTTTTCTATTATGTATTTTTTGTAAGTTTGATAATCATCTATTGATTAATAATTTAATATAGTGATATATTAATTGCATATTTTCATAGCTTTTGTATCATAGTGTAACCAAAAAAAAATAGCTGTTATATCATACACATGTATCATACCAAGTTCCTGGACTTAATATCTAAAAGAATATCCTTCTATCATCTGTTACTGATATGTTCCTGTGGGAGGCAGGAATCTGAGGTCAAGGGAAAACCGCGCATTGGTGCGACTGGCAGAAGGTAAAGGATGCTGCTCTGCAATATCGATGGTGGGGTGGGTATACTTCAAAGAATTATCAACTGATGATGCTTAATGATATCTTTCATTAAGTGTATGTATAATATGCAAGTACCTATGGTTTGTGTGTATGTTTTTCAGTTTTATGAACAATAGGTTCTTTCATGACTCTGCAAAACGATACTTTTAGGTGTAAATGTCGATTTAATTGTCGAATTTTGTAAAGGATGTAGAAAATTAGCTATAAAATTTAGTATAAATATCCTACCCTTCCAACATCTTTATTTGAGAATTTATATGGAACACAACCTTCAAACAATATTTTGTTAATTTCATTTCATTAGTTTATACTATTATTTTCATATATCAAGGATTTATCAACGTACTCCCTCAGATCTCGTATATAATTATCAAGTTTCAAAATATAATTAAAATTTAACTTTAATTAACTTTATTTATTGTAGTTATTTTAAAAGTATTCAGAAATTAAATTTAGATTGTTCACAACAACTTTGTGAGACATGTGTTATATACTTTAGTTGTTTAACCGTTTGACTTTGGTCGGTGTGTATGAAAAAAATAAGGGAGATGTCATTTATTTAAAGACTTTTAGTTATCTCAGGTGATTAGTCGAAATAATTGTGTAGAAAGCACATGTTACAGCAAGTACACCCTCCGGTCACAAATATAAGCAAAAATTCATGTTTTAGATTCATTCAATAAATGATGTATGTGATCGGAGGGTGTATATGTTAAATTATAGGATATCATCTGTATGGATCAAATTAGAAGATAAGAATTCCTATTCCCAATAAATGTATCTTGAGATCAGATTCAAAAATTTCTCACTGGTAAGCTAAATAAGTTACATTGTAAACTCCCACCGAAACTTCTAGTTCTCTTCGACCTTGCATAAGTAGTACCTGTCCTAATTTAAATTTTCAATTAACAAAACCGAAAAAAGTTATAGTGCCAAAATAGGTTCAAGCTTGTGAAATGAGAGGTTCCATATATACGATTATTTAATTTGGAATCAAGCTGTTAGTAGTGTTTGGTGTAACATAATCCATAATTGGCCAAATCTGAGATTCCAAAGAGAAATTGAAAAACAGATTTCATTTTATTCCAAACATATATTTGCAGAGAAAATGCAATGCCAACCGTTACTAAAAGAATAAACACAGCAACCCCCCTGAAGTACTACTTATTTCCACGTGAAAGAAAGGAAAGAAAAAAAATACTGAAATACAATTATTATCTGAGAACGATAAATAAAGTTGCATATATTTCCATAAAAGCTCTATACTAACTAGTTTCTCTCATACACACAATGACAAAAGTGTGGGTTGCTTGTACCCTAAGCAATAAAACTTACAAACTTCTGTCTTAAAAAATCATAACCTGATCAATGGACATGTAACCTGAACATACAAGATAGTTTCAAGAAGATTAAAAAGAAAAGATAAGTAGAAGAGATGGTGAAAAGCATATGCACAAATCATGAAAGTCTATCACTTTCAGGCAAAGGAAGGATTGTGTATTCACCAGTGGATATGATAGAATCTTCAAACGGATCATCTAGGACCTGAGAGTTCATCTGGCTCGATATGTGAAGTTGAATCTATTTGGGTATGTGAAGTTGAATCTACTATCCAATTTGCATTAAGGTGATGTATGTGGTTTTTCTTAAAAGCCTGTCGGTACATCTCCTCTTTCTGCCATTGCTCCCATTTTTCCGCCAAACCATCGCCTTCAAGCATTCTCACCACCTCAGACATTTTTGGTCTTTCCATAGGTGAAAATTGTGTGCATAGTAAAGCCACTTGGATTAACTTCTCTACCTCTTGGATTAGCTTCTCTACCTCATCATTATTTCCCTTTAATTTTGCATCCACCAGTGTTTCTAACTTCTTGTCCACCAGTGTTTCCAATTTCTTGTCTCTGAGAAGTCCTTTAACCTGGATTCAAAATAATGTCAAACAGTTTCCAACTATGATTCGTCATTGGTTTTGATATTACGTTATAGCCTATGCAATGCAACAATGACCAAGTTTTTCTAGGTCTTCATCTACCTTTAGTGATTTAACTGCTCTTCATCTTATTTACTCTTCTTACTTCAAAATCTAGAGATCTTATCTCTACATGTCCAAACTACCTAAGCCGAGTTTCCACCATCTTTTCTAGGATAGGTGCTACCCTAACTCTCTATCTAATGTAGTACTGTAATTTCTATTAGTCCAAGAGGGAATAGGTACTTCTGTATCACTTAAAACACTTGAGACCCTCCTCTATTTCAACCACCCAGCTAGAATTCGATGGTTTACATCTCTTACTATATTTCTGTTTTTTTGTACTACGGACCCAAGATACTTCAACTGCGTAACTTGTGGTAGAGTGTAGGTAAAAAAAAAAAACCAAGGACCAAAACATAATGCATTTTAACAAATAGCAACCCTCCCTTTTAAATTACTACAAGGTAAAGTTTTGGTGGTTGATGAAGGGAATAGGGACTGTTATCATAAATAAAAACAAATTGTCAAGTATTAATGCATGCTTGAGCGTATAGAACATTGTGCAGAGATTAATGCATGCCACGATGTTGGAGGAAGAATTCAACCAAAAATGACGGTAAATACACGGTTATCAAAAATTGTTCAAGTACTAATGATATGTATAAAGATAATATAAAACCTACCCAATCATGCAACATCATATCATCATCTTTTTTGGCAAGATCTCCTAGATCATAAGCACTCTGTCCAGTTATTAGTTCAAAAAGCATCATGCCATATCCATAAAAATCAGTCTTTTCTGAAGACTTTCTTGTTGACAGGTACTCAGGGGATATATACCCAGGTGTACCTCGAACAGCTGTAGTGACATGAGTATCTTTGTAAGCCATAAGCTTTGCTAAACCGAAATCTCCAACAACTGCTTCAAATTCCTCACCCAACAATATATTTGCTGCTTTCACATCACGATGAATAACCTTAGGGTCACAATGATCATGCAAGTAAGCAAGCCCCTTGGCAGCTCCAAGCCCAATATTCTTCCGCATTGGCCAATCAAGCGGCGGTTGAGGCGGTTGAGAGGCCTTACGTTCTACAACAACACAGAATATACATAGATGGAGTTATAATTTGAAAATGCAAATTTTGAAATTCAACAGTAATAGCCGAACACTCATTCGCATTTGAAAATTTGAGGTGCTTAAGAATTTTCATGTTTGTATTTGCGTAACCTCCAGCAAATAGCTAGGAGATACCAATTATTATTTTTTCAATGATAAACCAAAATAAACCAGAAACAGATTTGACATTGAACTATTATTTCTACCAGAAAAGGAAATATGAGAGAAAAGATTTATACAGAAAGCGGTATATGAGAGAAAAAAATACACAAGGAAGGAAAGTAAATTATGAATAAATAAAAAACAATTCAGATGCTGAACCAATAGTGGCACCTTTGAAACACGACGCTAAACTTCCATTAGCCATTAAAGGATACACAAGCAAACGTTCAGTAGATGTCACACAAAAACCACGAAGACAAAGCAAATTAGGATGCACAGCCATGCCGATCATTTCCACTTCTGTCTGAAATTGCAGCTCCCCACCCTGTTCCCCACCACGTGTGCGTTCCTCTCTAAGTCTTTTTACTGCTACAAGAGTGCCATCAGCTAAGCGTCCTTTATAAACCTTTGCGAATCCACCTTGACCTATATTGTTTTTGTTGCTGAAGTTATCTGTTGCTACTAGCAGCTCACGTAGCGAAAACCTTTTAAGCTGACCAAGGTGAACTTCAGGATCCTCCTCAGCTGCAGGTAAAAGACAGATAAAACGTTGGTTCATCAGTAATAAATATATAATGCAGCATTGATCAGCATGTATAATCATGTTTTATGATATTTAACTAACCAGGAACGTCAAAGAAATGATCCTCTGGTTTTCTTTTTTGCCGGTAAACAAGTGCAATTGCAGGGGCTGCAAACAACAGAGCAGCAGCAGCAGCAACTCCTCCAGCAATAGCTTCGGTATTAATGCTACCTGAGAAAAGGATTAACAGTTTAATTAAAAAATTATAACACTATTAAAATAAATAGATTGTGACTGATTGGAAACAAAACTTGTCTGCTTTTAGAGGCCACTTCTCAAAAATCAGTCCATCCTTTCCCATAATTACGGTATTAACATTCAGAAAAAGAAATATAGTCAATGACTATCATTTGCCAAATCTTTTTCTCTTTGTTCTTTGGGGGAAAATGTAGAAAAAGGACCTTAAGGTGAAAATGGTGGAGAAGAAAGAAGAAAAACCAGAAAAACTGAAAAGACAATAAAGTTTTAGAGGACAAAGTAAAAAAACTAAGATACTTTGATACATTAAACTGAAGCATACGCTACAAATATATAGAGCCAAACCATAAGCTTGCTTGGAAAATTGAAAATAAAACTCTGCAGTAAATCCACTTCAAACACTAGTCATCATTAACTAAGGACAGTAGACATCATTATCTAGGGATTATTTACTTACTATACAAGCAATAATCTAATTATAAAATAAACAACTGCACAGAAGTAATTATTGAACTAGAAAAATATCAATTTCCAACAGAAAAGGGGCAAAAGAAATAATGCTAGGTAACTGAGAGGTTAGAGTCAGAATCGAAACAATAGCAAAGTGCAAGAAAAATGGAATACTTGTTTGACATGACCTTAACTTAATGACCTCTAGAAAAACCATCCTTAGCCGTTGAGTCACAACTCAAACTTTTAGGTCAAGTGATTTTTTAACATGACATCTATATCAAGTTGACCTGGTTTGGTTGTTTTATTCCGTCTTAAAACTAAACTTTCGCACAAAAAGAAGTTAAGTTTGGTTTCAATACAAGAGTGTTATGAGCAAAGCTAGAGTTAATATTCTGAATCAAAGTTTTCAGTCCAAGTAATTCTTTAACAATTTAAAATCATTGCCAACAAAAAAATGACGTCAATGAACCTGAAGAAGCTGGTGATGGTGGAGAAAGTGGCGCTGGAATGATTTTTTGTTGTTTCATGCGAGGATTATTATGATAACTGTAAAGTGGAACACAGGGCATTAGTGAAGTTTCAGGCCATCTGTCAACAATAAGACATAGATATGGACATAACTATTTGCACTGACCTGATAGGGGTAAATATTGAAAATGAACCATTCACTGGGAAATCCCCTTCTAGATTATTGTTTGAGACATCACTGTATTCCAAGATTGCCGTTGTGTCAATTTACACATGGAAATATATGATTCTACTATAACTCATAGGAAATCTAAATAAAGGAGTAACACTCACAGAACTTGCAACGTAGTAACATTTGTCAAAGAAATGGGAATGACTCCAGTCAAGCTGTTATTGTTGAGACGCCTATTTTGGAGAGCAAGATGAATAAAGTAGAGTAATAAATAATGATTGGTAACTAGTTATCAAATGAATAAAAAAGAAGTGTAGATAACAAAATTTTACCATGCAAAGTGAATTTGTCAAAAATGGAAATTACATCTCACTCAATGCATAGGCTAATTCTATGGTGCACAAAAGTGTTGCAACATGCACAAATTTCTTTTCCATCATTGGATCAATAAGTCCCGTATATCTCACTTGATCTAATTCTGGAACTTAATAATTTAATGGTAGAAACAAACTTATGCATGATGCAACACCAATCTCACTTGTGCACCACAAAACTAGCCCAAGGTATAACTGATACATTCCTAAATTTAAGTTTTAGTTTCAAATAAATGAATGAATAAGATATTCATATTAGAAATATTTACACATCAGGTAGAGAAAATCCCCTTTAATGCAAAAAAGAAAAAATGCACAGAAAGAACACGCAAACAATTGAGCGCAAGTCTTGGTAGAATATATGAAACTGATCCTATAAGATAAACTGAGATACTATAACATAACATCAATATGTCATAAGATATTAAAAAAGGCCCTTTAGAAATACCATCAAGCTCGTAGCTTTCATTCTTTGAAACGTGCAGTTGTAGAGTGTTGGATTATCACGTCTAATCGAGATTATTTGATTAAAAAAAAAGATATGGCCATGCTAAATCAAGCTTTACTATAATAAACCAGTCAAATCAGAAACTTGAAGAAACTTCAAGTCGCCTTCACCACCCCCTTAGTGAATTAGTATGTATATAAATAAACTGTTATTACGTTGAATTAGTTAAATCTCTGATAGAGAGTTATTGAGTTGATCAAAACATGTAACATATACTGTTAAGATTTCTTTCATCGTACTCAAGGGAGGAAAACCTGCAGTACTAGTTGACCCAAAATAAAGTTTCATCTTGACATAAGGCCAAACTCCACCATTTTGGTTAGTAGCTTTACGTATTTACTAAAAATTAGAAATACCTTAAATATTTCATTCAATCGGCATACAATCGCACTATTGCATCACATAATAGTAATAATCAGCAGCAGCGATAATGAAAATAGGACTACTTTTTTAAGCATGCACTTTTGTATATTGCAGCTTTGCTTAAAGTGTAATGGTCATGTTGTAGAGGTTACAAAACTTACTACATTTTGCATCGGAAAACACATAAAAAAGGATGTTGAACAAGGTAAAGAGGTAGAAAAAAATTGAAACTAACATAATTTTTTTTGCAGATCAAAGATATGAGAATAATGAAAGTATGTCATACAGGAAATGTAGTTTTTGAAGCTTACCGAATGTATTTGGTATGGTACCGGTTAAATTGTTCAAGTAAAGATCCAAGCTTCCCAAGATTGTTAAATTTCCTAGCTCTTCTGGGATTGTTCCTGTTATACTATTATTATAAAGTCCCCTTCCATTGAAAAGGGAAGAAAATTCAGATTTATGTAAGGCTGAGCTTAATCTGCTCAGAAACAGTCAAATTTACTCAACAATATCATATCTGATTCACAACTTACAAGTACTGCAAATTCGAGAGACCCCCTAGGCTTGAAACCAGTATACCAGAAAGGTTTGCATTTCCAAGATCACTGTCCAAATACGACAAAAATAATAATAATAAACAATTCATTACGTTGACAAAGATTCATAAAATCACTGATCAAAACGATACAACAACTTACACACGGATTACTCTATCACCACTGCATGTAACATGAAACCACGTGCAGGGATTGAGAAGGGTAGAATCCCAACTTTCAAGAGCATTGTTAGGATCATTTAAGTTTCTCTTGAATGCAATAAGCATATCACCTGTGCTAAAATGAAGAAATCTTTAGGGTGCAATGTGAAAAAGTGTTACATACAGGAACCATAGTAACATTGGCCTTAGTAGTATACACCTAAATACTAAGCCAGCTAATACTATAATAACAAGAACAAACCTTATTGAAAAGCCATTTGGATATTTCAGATCAAAATTGAAATTGTGTGTATAATTACCAAAAGTAGTTTGAAGTTTAACATGTGTTTAAAAATTTGCAAAGTGTTAAAATTGATTCCACTTCAACGTGAAAGCTACAGCCTACAAATTGTTGCTTAAGCTCAAAATTTGTTCTCAAAATAAAAACCAAACATCGAAAAATATGGTCAAACCACGTTTGACCTTGGAAACTCAAGTATGGAAGTTTCCATTGTGGAACCAAACAAACATAACATGTGACCAATAACAATAAAGCTGAAGGGCAACCTAGTATATCAAACAATAGGTGAATTTTCACTTATTTGACAGATAATAACAATTATTATACAATCAAAATAACCACTTTCTTTCTTCATTGGAAGAAGCTTGAAGCAGCAAATGAAGCACCAAAGTTGTCCATAAAAGAAAGCAAGCTTTATTAGAAGATGGAGTCACTCTCTCCATGTTTCTTTATTCATAAGCAATTGAGTTGATTCGCCGATAGCAAAACAAAAACCCTCTATGTCTCTTGATTTACAAGAAACCCATTATCAAACTCCACAACATTTGACCAAACAAAAAATGGGTTAGTGAAGTTGATAATTTATTTAGTATGACTTTTGTTTATTTTCTTTGCATGAATAATAAAAAAATGATTGTTTTTGAACACAACATTTATATTTTAAAATTGCTGAACATGTAGGTAAACAAGATAGTAATATAATATTGATAATGAAGTGTGATTAGTTAGAAATTGAAAATGAAATGAAGATGAGAGATTCAAAGTTCTAACACTACGTCGGAGCATGGATTCAACTTCTAACGAAAGAGTTTGATTGATGAATAATCTTTGAGCCTTGAAACATGTACTGACTTGGTGAAATTCGGTACTCAACTCACCCAAACTTTTCATATAAAAGTAAATAAATAATTGTATCTCTTTCATCATTTTTTTTATCTTTCTAAAATCTCAACTGTAATGTTTCTTTTTAATATGGGAAACAACACATATAGTATAAAAAAAATGTGTCCTTCAATTGCTCTTTTCATTCTTTTTATGTTGATGCTTTAGCACAGTTAAAATATTTCTCATTAATATGTAGAAGATTTCAATTTTAATAAGATTGTACACAGAAATATACGTGAGAGATTCCAAAGAGAAATTGAAAAAACAGATTCTATTATCTTCCAAACATATATATATTTGCAGAGAAAGTGCAATGCCAACCATTATTTAATCACAAAAACATACCAACCCCCTGAAGTACTAGTTCTTTCCAACAATAATTACTTATCATCTGAAAACAATAAATAAAATTGAATATATTTCCATAAAAGTTCTATACTAGTCTAGTTTCTCTCATACATACAGTCTATATCCAATTTGCACTAGGGTGATGCATGCGGTTGTTGTTAAAATCTTGTCGATACATCTCTTCTTTCTACCGTTGCTCTCATTTTTCAGCCAAACCATCACCTTCTAGCATCCTCATCACCTCAGACATTTTTGGTCTTTCCATAGGTAAAACTTGTGTGCATAGTAAAGCATATGCACGAATCATGAAGTTTATATGATAGAATCTTCAAAGGAATCATCTAGGACCCGAGAGTTCATCTGCCTGAATATGTGAAGTTGAGTCTACTACTATCCAATTTGTATTAAAGTGATGCATGTGGTTGTTGTTAAAATCCTGTCGGTTCGCCTCTTCTTTCTGCCATTGCTCCCATTTTTCGGACAAACCATCACCTTCTAGCATTCTAACCACCTCAGACATCTTAGGCCTTTCCATAGGGGACCCTTGTGTGCATAGTAAAGCAACTTGAATTACCTTTTCTATCTCTTCAGCATCATAATTTCCCTTTAGCTCTGCATCAACAAGTGTTTCCAACTTCTTGTCTTGGAGAAGTCCTTTAACCTGCATTCAAAATAATGTCAGACAGTTGACAACAATGATTAGTCATTGGTGTTGATATTACATTATATGGCTGATTCTAACATGCACATGTGCAATTGGTGTTGCATCATGCACAATATTTATTAACCTTTATTTATCACTCAGCAAGGAATGTTGAGCCTATAGTACATTATGAAGAGATTAATTCATGCTACAGTGTTGGAGGCAGAATTTAACCAAAAACTAATGAAATGTATAAAAGGTAATTGAAAACCTACCCAATCAAGCAACATCACATCATCATCACCGGCAAGACGTGCTAGATCAAAAGCCCTCTGTCCAGTTGTGAGTTCAAGAAGCATCGTACCATATCCAAAAACATCAGTCTTTTCTGAAGACTTTCCGGTTGACAGGTACTCAGGTGGTATATGCCCAAGTGTGCCTTGAACAGCAGTAGTGACATGGGTATCTTTGTAAGCCATAAGCTTTGCTAAACCGAAATCTCCAACAACTGCTACAAATTCATCATCCAACAATATATTTGCAGCTTTCACATCACGATGAATAATCTTAGGGTCACAATGATCATGCAAGTAAGCAAGCCCCCTGGCAGCTCCTAGCGCAATATTCTTCCGCATTGGCCACTCAAGCGGCGGTTGAGAGTCATTACGTTCTACAACAACACAATCGATATACATAGATGCAGTTATAATATGAAACTGCAAATTTTGGAATTTAACAGTATAGCAGGCATTCACTTGCATTTGAAAATTTGAGGTTACTTAATAATTTTCATGTTTGTATTTGCGTAATTGCCAGCTAATAGTTAGGAAATACTAATTGTTATGTTTTCAATGATGAACCAAAATTAACCAGAAATAGATTAGACATGGAACACCAACACTTATAGCATGTCTAACAGAAAAGGGTATATGAGAGAATATTTATCCACAAGGAAGGAAAGAAAATTATGAATAAATAAAAACAACTCAAATGCTGCTGAACTAATAGAGGTACCTCGTAAACACGATGCTACACTTCCATTAGCCATTAAAGGATACACAAGCAAACGTTCAGTAGATGTTACGCAAAAACCATGAAGACGAAGCAAATTACGATGCACAGCCATGCCGATCATTTCTACTTCTGTCTGAAATTGCAGCTCCCCACCCTTTGATCGTTCCTCTTTAAGTCTTTTTACTGCTACAAGAGTGCCATCAGCTAAGCGTCCTTTATAAACCTTTGCGAATCCTCCTTTACCTATAATGTTTTCGTTGCTGAAGTTATCTGTTGCTACTAGCAGCTCACGTAGCGAAAACCTTTTAAGCTGACCAAGGTGAACTTCAGGATCCTCCTCAGCTGCAGGTAAAAGACAGACAAAATGTTGGTTCATCAGTCATAAATATATAATGCAGCATTGATCAGCATGTATAATCATGTTTTATGATATTTAACTAACCAGGAACGTCAAAGAAATGATCCTGTGGTTTTCTTTTTTGCCAGTAAACAAGTGCAATTGCAGGGGCTGCAAACAACAGAGCAGCAGCAGCAGCAACTCCTCCAGCAATAGCTCCAGTATTCGAGCTACCTGAAAAAAGGATTGACAGTTGAATTAGAAACAATGACTCTATTAAAAAATAGACTGTGATTGATTGGCAACCAAAATCTCAAAGTTCAATACAATTATGTTTTCCTCTAAATTTAACCATGAGGCACAGCAACACCGAGAATATATAAGCATGAAGGAAATGCAGCAAAGCAAGAGGAACTAAAGTTGTCTGCTTTCAGAGATCACTTCTCAAAAATCAGTCCATCCTTTTCCATAATGACAGAATTAACATTTGGAAAAAACAATATAGTCAATGTCTATCATTTATCATATCTTTTCTCTTTGTTCTCTGGGGGAAAAGGGGCTTAAGATTTAATGTAGGTAGGTGAAATGTTAGAGTCCGTTTCAAAACAATGGCAAAGTACAAGAAATATAGAATACTGGTTTGACATGGCCTTAATTTTAATGACTCTAGGAAAACCATCCTTAGCCCTTGCTTAACAACTCAAGCTTTTAGGTCAAGTGGTTTTTTCACATGACATCTATATCAAGTGACCTAGTTTGGTTTTTTTTATCCGGTCTTAAAATTAAACATTCTAGAAAAAAGCTGAATTCGGTTACAATTCAAGAGAGTTATGAGCAAGCTAGAGTTAATATTCTGAATCAAAGCTTTCAGTCCAAGTAATTCTTTAACAATTTAAAAATGACTGTCAACAAAAAACAGACGTCAATGAACCTGAAGAAGTTGGTGATGGTGGAGAAAGAGGCGCTGGAATGTTTTTTGGTCTTTTCATGCGAGGATTATTATCATAACTGTAAAGTGGAACGCAGGGCATTAGCAAAGTTTCAGGCCATCTGTCAACAATAAGACATAGATATGAACATAATTATTTGCACTAACCTGACAGGGGTAAATAATGAAAATGAACCATCCACTGGGAAATCCCCTTCTAGATTGTTGTTTGAGACATCACTGTATTCCAAGATGGCCGTTGTGTCAATTACACATGGAAATATATGATTCTAGTATAATTAAAAATCAACTTTGATTTCTTCAACAAAAAAAAAAATTGACCATAACTCATAGGAAATCTAAATGAAGGAGTAACACTCACAGAACTTGCAGTGTAGTAACATTTGTCAAAGAAATGGGAATGACTCCAGTCAAGCTGTTATTATTGAGACGCCTATTTTGGAGCGCGACATAAATAAAATAGAGTAGTAAATAAGAAAATCATATTATAATTTTTTACACATCAGGTAGAGAAAATCCCCATTAATGCAAAAAAGGAAAAGAAAAGAAGAAAATATGCATGGAAAGAACATGCAAACAATTCAGATATTATAAACAGACCTTTAGAAATGCCATCAGGATCATAGATTTAATTCTTTGAAATGTGCAGTGATAGAGTGTTGGATTATCACATCTAATCAAGGTTATTTGATTTAAAAAAACAGATATAGCCATGCTAAAACACGCTTTACTATAAACCAGTCAAATCAGAAACTTGAAGAATCTTCAAGCAGACTTCACCACCCGTCAGTGCATTAGTATGTGCATAAATAAACAATTATTACGTTAAATTAGTTAAATCTCTGATAGAGAGAGAGAGAGAGAGAGATTGAATTAATCAAAAAACATGTAACAGATACTGTTAAGATTTCTTTCATCGTATTCAAGGGAGGAAAACTGCAATATTAGTTGACCCTAAATAAAATTTCATCTTAACATAAGGCCCAACTCTGCCATATTGGTCAGTAGCTTTATTTATTTACTAAATATTAGAAATACCTTAAATATTTCATTCAATTGGCATATAATCACACTATTGCATCACATAATAATAACTAGCGGCAGCAATAATGAAAATAGGACTACTTTTTTAAGCATAGACTTTTGTATATTGAAGCTTTGCTATAAATGTAATGGTCATGTTGTAGAGGCTACAAAATCTACTACATTTTGCATCGGAAAACACACAAAAAAGGATGTTGAACAACGCAAAGAAGAAAAAAAATTGAAACCAACATAAATAAATTTTGCAGATCAAAGATATGAGAATGATGAGAGTATGTCATACAGGAAGCGTAGTTTTTGAAGCTTGCCCAATGTATTCGGTATGGTACCACTTATATTGTTCAAGTAAAGATCCAAGCTCACCAAGTTTGTCAAATTTCCTAGCTCTTCTGGGATTGTTCCTGTTATTTTATTATTATAAAGTTCCCTTCCATTGAAAAGAGAAGAAAATTCAGATTTGTGCAAGGTTGAGCTTAATCTGCTCAAAAACAGTCAAATTCACTCAACAATATCATATCTGATTCACAACTTACAAGTACTCCAAATTTGAGAGATCACCAAGATTTGAAACCAGGTTACCAGAAAGGTTTGCATTTGCAAGATCACTGTCCAAATACAAAAAAAAAATAAAAATAATAATAAACAATTCATTACATTGACAAAGATTCATAAAACCACAGGTAAAAGTAACATAACGACTTACACACGGATTACTCTACCACCACCATTGCATATAACATGAAACCACGTGCAGGGATTGACAAGGGTAGCATCCCAACTATGAAGAACATCGTTAGGATCATTCAAGGCGCTCTTGAATACATTCAGTGCATCACCTGTTCTAAAAAGAAGCAATCTTTAGTTGCAAACATCGTTAATATTAACATGAGTGGGAGGAGGTGAATTCTTCTATTATGAAGTCTTCTATACAGTATAGGCTGTCAAACCCAGCCTATGATTATGTCACAAAGTATTATCATCACCAATTCTGTTCATCCGTGAATCGCCTAGCTCGGGACTAAGCACTAACGACTAAACAATCAAGAAACTACCCAATCTAGGCCGTGGTGCAGAATTCCATCACTATATCTGAAATTTACTAAAATTCTTCAATCATATGATCCTATCTTCGTAGCAAAAATATTAGCAGATACAGAATATTTGGGTTGAAATATTACAAAAGCTACTCCAAAGTCTATTATGTATTCATCTCCGGTTTTATTCTTCAATAATTAATTTTAGTTAAAAGTGAGTTAAATGTAAAGTGGTTTGTATTTGGATGCGCAAAATTGATTTTGAGCGTATAATTACCAACAGTAGTTTTAAGTTTAACATGTGTATAAAAATTTGCAAAGAGTTAAAATGTGAAAGCTAAAAATAGTTACTTAAGCTCAAAACTGATTCCCAAAATAAAAATTAAACATAACAAAATCTGGTCAAACCCAAGTTCTGAAGTTCCCACTGTGGAACCAAACAAACACACCATATGATCAGTAACATTAAAAAGCTAAAGGGCAACCTAGTATATCAAAAAATAGGTGAATTTTCACCAATTTAACAGATAGAAACATTTATGAAACAATTAAAATAACCACTTACTTTCTTCATTGGAAGAAGCTTTTAGCAGCAAATGAAGCACCAAAATAGCCAAAAAAAGAAAGGAAGCTTTAGAAGATGAAGTCACTTGCTCCATGTTTATATTCATATAAGCAATTTATTTGATTCCCTAATAACAAAACACAAAACCTCTCTCTCTCTCTCTTGATCTACAAGAAACCCATCATCAAACTCCACAACATTTTGACCAAACAAAAAATAGGTTGGTAAAGTTCATTATTTAAGTATGTAAGGCTTTTGTTTGTTTTCTTTGCATGAATAATATTTAATTTAGGACACATGTTAATTAAGAAATATTAAATTACTGTTGAACATGTGGGACATGTTAAAAAGATAGTAATATGATATTGATAATGAAGTGTGATTAGTTAGACATAATGTGAAATGAAATTAGAGTCAAAGATGTACTACTACTACGCAAGTCAAATTTTTCTTTCTCAAACTGTCCTCTTCCAATGTGACAACCTCACCATAAGATCCTATGACTTCACTTAATCCAACGATCTGGCTCGCAACTTTAAAAAAGGTTCACACGTTAAAAAAGATAGATAAAGCAATACTTTATTATAAAGTAATACTTTATTATAAAGTAGTGATTATAGGAAATTAAATGGTCCACATAAATCAAAATCTACCTCCTTTGTTGATTCAAGCTTCTAAAATCCAAGTGACTAATTCTTGAGAAATTGGCTCATACCTATTATAAAATAAAGTTGTATATCACGAAAAGACGCGAGTTTAACTCCCAGTGTTAACATAATGGATAGTATGTAAATACATTTATTAGTGTTTTATAAATCCTAAGACATGTCCTGACTCACATGAGTCTCATAACTCAATTCACCTAAACTTTTCAAAATAAAAATAATTAAAAGGTGCAATGTCAACCATTATTAAAAGACAAAAATATAGCAACCCCCTAAAGTACCGTAATACTTAGTATTTACTT
>Ga0315914_1002232_pt1 | contig 29624 bp, 21 predicted proteins | sample MpolenodulesMG_FD_203920 | JGI IMG/M metagenome (GOLD analysis project Ga0315914, IMG submission 203920) | Medicago polymorpha root nodule microbial communities from Los Angeles, California, United States - elongated nodules | ecosystem: Host-associated > Plants > Roots > Nodule | place: USA...
TGGACACGAATGATGTTGTTGAGCAATATGTGATAATATCGATTGATAGTTAGAATCCGCAACCCAAATCCGAGAATACGTACAAGTAGGTTGATGAAGTTTAATCCCAGCATACTTATTTCCCTGTTAACTCTCGTCCCATTTATAAATTCTTAGTTTGATAGTTTATGAAACAACAAAATACCCGACAATCGTAACTCATAACGATATCGATTGTTGAACGGCTTAAAATATCGCACTAGTCCCTGTGGAGACGATAACATAAACACTTACTTTTGATACAACATCAAAATGGTTGTACAATTATCATTTTTCTATTGTTTATTATCCTTTTTAACAAAGTTTTTAAAGCATTATTATATTGGAACACGATTTAAATTAATTTCATTCGTTGAAGTTTAGTATAAATATATCTACGTGTAGATATATTTTCCAACTCAAAGCCATTGATTCCTTCAAAAGAATAAAAAACACAAAGCCATTGATACTATGTCTTCTGTTGCCGATTCTGACATGCATAGAAATGTTGCTGATTTTCAACCTAGCGTTTGGGGAGATTATTTCCTTCGCTATGCTTCAGAATCTATGGTACAAACACACACACACATATATATATATACCTCCTTCCTGCCTTATATTTTACTCGTGTCTTTTAACTTTCATTCAAAGATTATCATTGTCATCTTCTGATTAATTGAATAAGTTTTCATTTAACACCCTACAGGAACATGATCAAGGTATTGCTGCACAAATTGAGACACTAAAAAACGATGTGAGGAAGATGCTTGTCACAAAGACTGAGAATCCCTTGGAAAAAGTGCACTTAATTGATTCAATATGTCGCTTGGGTGTAAGCTATCATTTTGAAAATGAGATTGAAGAGGTTTTGCAACATATTCACAAGAATTATGTTGAAAATGGAGAAATAATTATTTTTAAAGACAATCTTTGCTCTCTTGCGGTGCTATTTAGGTTGTTGAGGCAACAAGGACTTCATGTTTCACCCAGTAAACATGCCTCAACTTATTCTTTTTGATTTTCTTTATTATTATTGGTCTTATTATTTTTTATTTGGTTCAATTATTATTAGTCTTAAATTCAACCTACAGTAAGTACAATAATTAATGAATAAGATGAGAACAACAAGTCACGAACAATTCACACTAAAAAAATGATCTATATGCAGTAACTAACAATGTAAAATAGTTTCATATAGAATTCTAATTGGATTTCACCATTTAGATATTTCTTTAGAAAATAATATTATGAATAATTGGATTTATGTTTATTAAAAAAAAAATCTAATTTGATGTACAACATTTTAATATTGTTAATGCCTAAAAATGAAGCTCTAATATATGAGTAAAAAAATTGAGTTATGAAAATTGAAAAGTAATTATAGAAAATTCATACTCTAATCTCAAATATAAGCAAATGATAAATTTTTTAAGTTAATTAAATAATTGATGTATTCGATTTATAGAACGTTTTAATATTGTTAATGCATAAAAATGAAACTCTAATAAGTGTAAAAAAAAAAAAAACGAGTTCTGAAAATTGAAAAGTTATTATAGGAAAATAATAATTTGAGTTAAAACATAGAGGATTGAACCGTAGAAGTTTTCTACTTTTTTCTTTTTTAAATCTCATTGTCTCTAACAATTTTCCCAATATTGTGGTTGATCGATAAAATTACAAGATGTGTTCAACAAATTCAAGGATAAGGAAGGAAACTTTAGTGAAAAAATTATAGGGGATGTTGAAGGGATGTTAAGCTTGTATGAAGCCACACAAATTATGGTTCATGGAGAGGACATTTTGGAAGAGGCTTTGACTTTCACTACCACACATCTTGAGTCCATTGCCAATCAATTGAGCAATTCTCATGCAATACAAGTAAAATATAGCTTGAGGCAAGCTCTCCATAAGAACTTTCCTAGGCTTCAAGCCCGAAACTACGTTTTCATCTATGAGCAAGATCCTTCGCATGATAAAAATTTACTCCTTTTGGCAAAACTAGATTTCAATATGCTCCAAAAATTGCATCAAAAGGAATTTGGTAATGTTTGCAAGTAAGAATTTCCAACATACACCCTTTTCGTAACTTGAAAAAAAATTAGGCTTAATTGCACTTTTGGTCCTCGCATTTTTAGCAGCTCAAGAAAATGGTCCTGCCTCGTTCAAATCGAACAAAATCGTCCCTAAACTATTATGTTTTTGCAATTTTAGTCCTACCCCCTATTTTCACCTCCAAAAAACACACAGTTCACCATCTGCAACAAGCTCCAACAGTTCACCGTCATTGTTTAGAGGCTTAAGTCCACGTTGAAATGAGAATTTTGGATGTTGGTGAACTGTTAGAGCTTGTTGCAGATGGTGAACTGTGCGTTTTTAGCGGTGAAAATAGGGGGTATGACTAAAACTGTAAAAAAAATGATAGTTTAGGGACGGTTTTCTTCAATTTGAAAGAGGCAGGACCATTTTTGTGAACTGCTAAAAATGCGAGGACCAAAAGTGTAATTAAGCCAAAATATTATTAATGTGATGTAGCGTATTTCTTGTGATTAATATTATTGTTTTGGTTTTCACAGATGGAGGAAGGAGTTGGATGTCCCTAATAAACTACCGTATGCAAGAGATAGGCTGGCGGAAGGTTGCTTTTGGGCGTTAGCAATATTTTTCGAGCCCCAATATTCTACAACAAGAATAATAATGATGAAGCTAATCATCACAATGACGGTTATTGATGATACATATGATGCATACGGAACAATCGATGAATTAGAACGTTTTACGAAGGCGATTGAAAGGTCCGTTAGCACTTCATATAATATGAGAAATGCTAATGAGTGGCATCAATTAGGACACTCTTTAAGCATCAAAGTAATAATTTTTTATTAAAATTTATGAAATCAATGCATTAGAAATTAAAGTATTTGATTTCTTTTAATTAATAAGTTCATAGTAGTAATTTTGAATCCTTATAGATATAGAGAGAGATATCATCTAATTTTTAATGAAATTGGTTTTCAGGTTGGATATTAGCTGCTTGGATACTCTTCCAGATTATATGAAGTTTCTCTATAGAATTGTTTTAGATCTTTATGGACAAATAGAGCAGGAGATGAGAAACAACAATGGAAGAGAATATGCCTTAAACTACCAGATAAAAGAAGTACGTGTGTTTTTCACTATCTATGTCTCAATATATTCAAGAAAATATTTATTAACTTTTTTTAACATTCAAACCTTCATTTAATTAAAAAGTTCACTTAAATATTTAAAAACTTTAATTGGTATGTTTATTTTTTCGGGTCATACAAACAAGTGTTTTAAGAACATTGTTTAAAGAATACTTAAAATAAATTGTTTGAAAATATAGATCAAACACATGTCAAAGTCATGATTACATCATTTCTAATATAAAAGTTAATTCTTTTAAAACCTTAAACAACACTCTTATGACACTTGATAGCAATTTCTATAGAATATGGATGAATAAAAAAAACAAAGACGAAAGAAAGCACAACACTTCTTTAAGAAAAAAACTAGATCTGCTCTCCTTTTTATACAACGGCTGTTATTTTAATTATCTTCTCATCTCTCACAATAAAATATGCTATTTTATCTCTCCATACTAAGTGACAAATTTTATTTTGACATTAAATCTCATTCATTAGTTTAAGTTTAGCAGAAGACTCACATTTGTTCCTATCATATGAATCACTCACTACTAGGGTTGGGAATAGGCCAGGCCGGCCTACAGGGGCCTACGGCCTGGCCTGTTTAAGTCTGGTCTGGCCTGGCCTTTTTATGAAAAAAGGTCAAGCTTAGGCTTTTGAAAAAGCCTATTTAAGTAAATAGGTCAGGCTTAAGCTATCAAAAAAGCCTACGAAGCCTGATAGGCCGGCCTATTCATGCATATTATTAAAATTTATTTTTTATTTATATTAAAATATAATTTATATTAAACATAAAAATCAAGAAAAAACACAAATAATAGACTTTTTAAATAGGCTTTGAGGCCTTATAGTAAAATAGGCTTTTAAAGCCTTATAGCAAGAGACAAGCCTTACAGTGAAATAGGCTTTGAGGCCAGTTTGGCCTATTTAGAAGTAGAGAAAATTGAATATATTATGACTTTAATATGAAGTAGGCCTGTACATAGGCTTCTAGGCCAGGCCAGGCTTTTAAATAGGTCAGGCCAGACCAAAAAAATAGGTCTATGAAAGGCCATAGGCCAGGCTTAGGCTTGCTAAAAATTTCGTAGGTCAGGCTCAGGCTTATCAAAGTCTGGCCTGGCCTGGCCTATTCCCATACCTACTCACTACTATTATCTATCTATCTATCTATTTATCTATTTTTGTAAAGGAAACTTGAGTTAACCATATGCAAGCATTATGTCTATGTGGCACTTCTAAAAGAGCTTATTCTTACTCTCTCTTATTCTCCGGTCTCTCTTATTCTAAAATTAATTATTTATCTCTACTATATCAATTTAATGTGTAATGTTAATGATACTAAACTAAAACGTTCACTAATATTTAAGTAAAAAAAATTGAGGAAAAAAAAGTAAATTGCCCATTAGATGACTCCAAATAAGTAACCGTCATTTCCTCATGTATCTATCTACCTATCTATGTATCACTCTATAAAAAGGTTTTTATGTGATCTGTAAGTATTTTAACCTTTCCTCAAAGAAAAAAAATATTTTAACCCATAAGCTTAAATATGTTTAAGACCTACCAATTATTTTAACCCATATCGTTACATAGTCATTCAAAAGGTCCGATCATTGAAAATATGATAAAAATTCCTTTAATGAAACAATCATTCCCGCATATAAAATATCACCCTCCATTGTTGATTCATGAAGAAAAAAAATCGCCTAATTTAACTTCTTGCCATTTTTCTCTAACATACAACTCTTGTGTGATATTCTTCAAACTCTTGGTAATGCTCTATAATTTAGTTTTGTAGTTTTTGTTTATCTTTCTTACTCTTCACGTGTATCTGGATTATTCATTGACTACTTTTCTACCTTTTTTTTATTTTTTTTTATTGCTTAATACATATGTGACTATTTTTTCATGTGAATGAGAAGAAAATGATAACATAGGCTTCTATTTTTGCTTTTGTTGCATCCTTGCTACTCATAAAGCCTTAGAAAAATGACATCTTATAGTGTAAGTATATGTCTTTAACATTAATATTTGTCTATACTGAATTAAATTATGTAATTCGTATTGCAATTGTTTTATGTAGAAGATGTTATAGGTTTTTTTGAAAGATTAAACTTAATCTAATTATTTTAATTTTGAAGTAATAGTATATTGAATTGACAACAAGTTGATGTTGTAGACATTCATTCAAAGAATGAAAAACCCATAAATTTAGAAGTATAAATTATGTGTCTTATTTATAAATATATGTTGTATACAAAGTGTTTGTGATCTACTTGGATGTTCTGAGAATGATAGAAACTAAGTGGGAAGTAAAAGATTTTGAAGTTGTCAACCATGTTGTGATATGGTTATTGTAACATAAGAAATATAATGATGGAACTCAACTATTTGGTAAATTTATCTCTTTTTCTTTCTCATATATACTGAAAATGCAATTCACGTGCTTGATATAAGGACTTCTTTTGGATTTTCTTATCCTTTCTAATATTGAATTAGAATTGTGATCATGTGAAACTCTGAAAAACATTTCACTTACTCCTACCTAATAATCTCTAATGTTAAAGACATTAAGATTCACTTACATAAAAATCTCACCCTTTTTTATTCTATTAATAAAAATTTCACCTTTTTTTATTTTACTAATATGTATATATGATAGAATAGTGCTAAAAGAAATCTCATCTTAAAATAATAGTGTTATATAGAAAAACAGAATAATAAAAGAAAAAAGACAAATATAAATATTAGAGAACATAAACATGATCTAGAAAGAAAGAAAAAAAAGGATCATGCAAAATGATAAGAAGGTTAACTAAATCGTTGACTAAAACTTTTTGGACCAATTATAAAAGTCTATAGAATTCCAAAAGTGGAGGTTACATCTTAAAAAGAAGCTAATTTATCAACACAAGAATTGTGCTTTTAATAAATATGAGAGACCTTAAATAAGATATAGGAAAATAAAAGTAATCCGTTGCGTCACTTTAACATAATTTTCAAGAACATGATCAAAAGATGAAAAAAACAAAACCACCAAAAATTAATTATATGCTTACCGAAACTTATTTCAATTTTTCTTATGAGCAAACATTGATAACAAGCATGACTACACCATTGAAATCCCAAAAAAGAAAACTCTTATATGATCACACTAATAGAAAACTCTTATATGATCACACTAATAGGATAATTTAATTTAAGTTTTATCGATGATGAGAACAAATGATGGACGGACACATGGATCAAAATTACGTGTTTAGTTAGAGTAAAGATCATCTTCATTTGTCAAAATAGATGGAGTATACAATTTGGAGAGAATAAGTCACATAAAATAGACAGTGGGTTCTACCATTAAGCGGGTTCCAACATCATTAGTTATTTTATATTTTTGTCAATTTTTTTTTTCTTTATCTCTTCAAATAGATGAAATTGAGAGAATCATAAATGGAAAATATCTTAACTCGTTAGGGATAATAATCTCCATTTCTTCAAAAAAAAAAAGGGATAAAAATCACCTTACCAATAAAAAAAATTACTTAACATTAAATGCTAATACAATTATTCCCCAAAGTATGAAGACAACTACACATACTTATTATATTACATTTATGGTGTTAGTTCAAAAAATACATTCAAGCTTACATGACCGAGGCCAGATGGTTAAACAATAATTATAAGCCAACATTGGAAGAGTACATTCGTGTATCCTCAGAATCATCTGGTTATGTGTTTATGGCAACAACTTGTTACATTGGAATGGGAGACTCTGCCACAGAGGACATCTTCAAGTGGGTATCAAATAACCCAAAAATTATTAATGCCGCTATTGTTATTGGAAGGCTAATGGATGATATTGTGTCCAATGAGGTACATATATAAAAATTCCAAATAACTTTCTCTATAGCATCTTTGTTTTAATTCTACAATGTAATCATTTACGAAACTTATTATTTTTGGATATAGTTTGAACAAGAAAGAAATCATATTACTTCATTCTTGGAATGCTATATGAAGCAATACAACGTCTCTAGGGAAACTGCCATTCAAGAAGGTCGAAAGAGAATTGCTGATGCTTGGAAAGATATCAATAAGGAATGTCTTAGGCCAACTGAAGTTCCAATGCCTTTTCTGACACGCATTCTAAATTTGTCACGCTTTATGGATGTCGTTTATAAAGATAAAGATAACTTCACTCTTCCTGCAGGAGAAATGAAAACATTCATCAAAGTATTGCTTGTTGAACCAGTGCAAGTTTGAGCATTAACTTTAGTCTTTTCATGCATTGCATTTTTACTTAAAATAAAGGAAACATTTCATGTGTGAAATTTGTTTTGTTGTTTTGAAAGTTTGCTTGAAGTTGTAAGCATATTGTTATGCAAGTTTTTTTTTGGTAACTTATTGTTATGCAAGTTTAATAAAGTTGATTCGGTTTGTCAAAATAAATATAGTTTTCTTTTGTTACAAAAATAAATATAGTTTGATATGAATGGGAGTAGATGTTTCAATTATAATTTATTAACATATATGAATTATCTCGAGAAATGATTAGTTTTAATTACATTATTTTTAAGGTTAATTTTTTTTAAGGGTATTATTAATGAGTGTTCTCGGGGCACTCTTTAAGCATGTCAAAATAAACAATTTGTAATCTTTAAAAAGTCAAATATATATTTCAATTTTCACTGCATTGAATACACACATTTTAATCCTTATTTATTAATTTTGTTAGGTCTGCAGAAACTTAACCTAATTTTTCCCCTCCTTGCAACAACTCTATCCTAAAATTTTGGCTCTAAATTTGCATCATATATGTTTTTCATTTCTCTCTCTAATAACCGTGAATATTTTTCAAAGCAAAAATTTAATAGATATCTTAATCGTTATCCTTATTTATTAATTTTGTTAAGTCTGATTTTTTCCCTCCACTAATCCCTTATTAGGTTTGCAACAACTCTATCCTAAAATTTTGGCTCTAAATTTGCATCATATATGTTTTTAATTTCTCTCTCTAATAACCACGCGTGAATATTTTTTCAAAGCAAAAATTTCATAGATATCTTAATTCTTATCCTTATTATTTATTAATTTTTTTAGGTCTGCAACAACTTAACCTATTGTTTCAGTAGATTTTTTTTTGACAAGTTGTTGTACACTTATTTAATACGTTTACAAACAGAATACCCTAATTTCCATGCAAACTCGGCTACCCTAGATAATTTGTTAGGAACCATAAACTGCATTAATTTTTGATGTTTAACTATAAAAGTAATAAATAAATTGACCCGTGCAACAATATAATTTTGTATTCTTTTTATCTTTTTTCTTTATATTTATAATTTTTATTATTATCATTTGATTGTAATATTGTATCTCTAATAATCTAATTTGCGTTTATTGATCGACTCATGATCTTACGGGTTAAAGATTATTTATTGGTCTCTATTATAGTCGAGAAGACCCGTGCGTCGCACGGGTCAAAAGTCTAGTAAATACTTAACTCTTATGGTTCTTAAAGAGTGCCCCGGAGTACTCGTTAACATTTTCTAGTAAATACTTAACACTTATAATCATAACAACATACTAGAACATAATTTCAGCATCAATTTATCATCAATTCATGAAAGCATAGAAAAATCATACAACTCATAACTAATCATACAACTCATAACTACCCAGTTGCTCATAAATCTCATATGGTGAAAATAATCTACCCCATACCTCTTAATCTTCAAATCTAGACTTCTACAAGCTTGAATCTCCTTCTTCTCTTTGATTCTTGAGTTTTCCTATTTTTCTCTCTAGATCCATTTTTCTTCTCTTTTGCCTCTTTCTAAAAAAGTTTGCAAATGATTTCTAGCCCTAATTCACAAAGACTACCACTTATTTAGACTATTATTTTTCCCACTCTATAGGATTCTCGCGCACCCTTTGTTTTTTCCAAAAATGCATTTGAGGTTTCCGGATTTCATAATTCGGAATGGTGTTTTCATTTGTTATAGGGTGAAAAATGGAGTTACGGATTTTTTCGGATTTTTTAATCCGGAAACTTCAAAAATAGGGCGCGTTACATGATGTTTTCGGATTACATAATCCGGAAACCCTCTAAACACCATTTTTCAAGGTAAAACAGTTCAGATTATATAATCCGAACTGTATCAGCACAAACCCTAAACATGTTTGTAACATGTATAGCCATTTTAGGGACAATATTAATCTTCCTAACTCTTATCCTTTTGTTTTGGGTTATTGTTACCTGTTCTTAGTCAAAAATCAAGCTTTCGAGCTACTTGATCGGATTGCTTTGAAACTTCCCCAAAAAATCAGAAAAAATTCAAGGACCATGACTCCCTAAGGGATTTCGCCCCTCAAAATCCAAAATTTCATCGTTTAGACCCATTTTTCATTTTTTTTAATTATTCATATTCTCAAAAAAATCCAAAAAAATTGCACTAGTTTTATTTGATTTTTAGAATTTTTTGGTGGTATTTTTATATTTTTATGATTTTATTTGACAGGTTTTTAGCATTTTTTACTTAGTTTTTTGTTGTTTTTAAAAGTAAAACTCAAAACTGCTGAAATGTGAGAGAGTCTGATGGCTGATTATACATAAGAATTGTCCGGATTATAAAATCCGAAATAGTAAACATGAATCCGGATTTTAAAATCTGGATTACACAAGGGCATTTTTGGAAAAATGCAGAGCGCGCGAGAATCCTTTAGCGTGGGAAAAGTAATACTCACTTATTTATATTCACTTGTTTTGATTTTGGTTTACACAACACTAAATGGGCTTAGTCTTTATTCATTCTTCACAAAGAAAACACTAAATAATTACTTCACTTAAACCTCTCATTTACTCATACACCACTATTCTCTTAATTTCTAAAAAACTCTTATTTTCTAATAACTTCTCAAATATACTCTTCAATCATAAATTACCAAAATACCCTTTACTCTACAATTTCGAATGAAAAATCAACTAACACATCAAATCATCCTCATTAAATAAAAGTAGAAAACAAATAAATTCTAATTAATTAAAATAATAATAAACTAAAAATCATGTTACAAATTGCCCATGTCAATGGAACGGGGCAGGAGCGATGAGTACGTTTTTGCCCCATATCCCTGTCAATTTACACACTCACCATCCACGTCTCCATTCCCCACTTAACCAACTCTCAACCTAACCACCTTCAAACATTATACCACACTTGATATGCGAAAAAAAAATGTTGAAAATAGATGATTATCAAATTTGATTGAATCCCCAAAAAACACACACAATGTAGCATTGAGATAAATGACAACCCTACTTTCAAACATACTTAGGTAAGGTATAAGAACATTATCTTGGAGCATGCGACAAGAAAAGATGATTACTTTTGGAGGGGGAGTCAATTTTTAAAAGAAGTTGGACCTCTTCATGACGCGCTCTCTCCATGTTGGAAGCAACCGATAGAAACGTGTACATCGAAGTAGACCCCATCAGTCTCATACTTCCACGACGAAAATTTCCCTTCATGGAGAGATTACAATCATCCAGTATCAACCTTAGACTATTAAACATCTCTCTCTCTCTCTCTCTCTCTCTCCCAGTATCATCCAGTATCATTAACTTAAAAACTACTTTTACCAAATAGGTTTAATTACAATCAATTGGTTTTTGAGCTATAAGCTTTTAATAATCAATTATCAGTTATATATAAGCTAGCTTATCAGCCAACTTATAACTTAATTTTATCAATGCTTAATTACATAAATGGTCCCTTAACTTATTTGTTGTTTTCGATTTAGTCTCTTAATTTTAACGGCGATGACTAATTTCACTAACACATGTGTACATGAGGGACCCAGAATTTTTTTTAGAATTAAAAGACCGAATCAAAAACAACAAATAAGTTAAGGAATCATTTATGTACATAATTAAGCTTTTTATCAAACACACCTTTAGAAGAAATCTATAACCAACTTACTCTATATATTCGGTAGTTTAGTTTCCCTAATGATTCTCTCCAACATTTTTTTTTTGGATAAATTCTCAAGCCTGAATAGGATAGAGAGAGTGCTACAAAAATTAACTAACTATACATTTTTTTGGTTGATTAAATTAACTAACTAACTATATTTTTTTTTAAAATAAAAAAAAACTCATTATTTTTGTAGTTTTTAATTTGCAGTGACACATCCATACACCCAATCATAGTCCATACTCTTGCCACTTCACTTCCCATCTGGTCCTTGCATGTTCTTCTTCTTCTTCTTCTTCTTCTTCTTCTCCTCCTCTTCTTATTCTTCAAAAACCATTACACCCCTGCGCACGTTAGTCTCCACCACCACAGAAATAAACCCCAACTCAATTTCTTAATCCTCATTCACCAACCTTGTTAATCATTCAATTAACCTAAACTAATCTTTTTAATTTTATTTTCCACTTTCTATTTCAATCAACAATGATGGACTCCGAAAATAACAACACCTCAGAGGAACATTTTCACCCTCTCTCAGAAACAAACGATGAATTAGAAAATCTCATTCTGCACGAAAAGAACGAAAACGATTCGTTAACGAGTAAATCATACTCTAACTACCGGAGCGTGATGTCCACGCTCTCTGATTCCCACAATTCTCAAAACCATCCTCTCTCATCGCCTAGCTTCGTTTCACCGGTGGATTCCGATCCACTCTTATCTCCGCCGCAGCACCACCGCGAATTTCAAAACCCTAATTCACCTAACGCAGACGCTATTTTCACTTCCTTCGACGGTGAAACATCTTCCAACGGTGTTAATACTCCGACACGAAGCTATTCCGATGGAGGAGTTTTTTCGAGATCGGAGTCTTTGAATTCAGAGTATTTGAGAATTACGGTTTCGAATCCGGTTAAGGAGCAAGAGAATTCGAATTCGATTGTGCCTGGTAGTAATAGTTATGTTACGTATTTGATTACGACGAGGACGAATTTACCGGAATTTGGAGGTAACGAATTCGGTGTTCGGAGAAGGTTTAAAGATGTGGTTACGCTTTCTGATCGATTATCGGAGGCGTATCGTGGGTTTTTTATACCGCCGAGGCCGGATAAGAGTATTGTGGAGAGTCAGGTGATGCAGAAGCAGGAGTTTGTTGAGCAGAGGAGGGTGTCATTGGAGAAATATTTGAGGAGATTGGCGGATCATCCGGTGATTCGGAAGAGTGATGAGTTTAGAGTGTTTTTGCAGGTTCAAGGGAAGCTTCCGATGGTGGGTTCGACGGATGTGGCATCGAGGGTTTTGGATGGCGCGGTGAAGTTGCCGAAGCAGTTGATGGGGGAGAGTGTTATTACTCCTAGCGAGGTTGTGCAACCGGCGAAAGGTGGGAGGGATTTGTTGAGGTTGTTTAAGGAATTGAAGCAGTCTATGGCGAATGATTGGGGTGGTTCTAAGCCGCTTGTTGTCGAGGAAGATAAGGAGTTTCTTGCAAAGAAAGAAAGGGTTAATGAACTTGAACAACAAATCAATGGTGCTTCTCAGCAGGTGTTATTTTCACTGTCATTTTCAGTTTTAGCTTTTTTTTTTGAAGGAATTTTCAGTTTTAGCTTATTAGACTGTGTTTATTACTTCCGACCCTGTTTGGAATGACTTATTTGAACTGAACTACTGGCATAAGCACCTGTGAGACTGTTTGGGAGAGTTCATAAAAACAACTTATGTAATGTCAGTAAACTGTTTTTAGCTTATTTTCATAAGCTCTGAAAGGTCTAGGACAACGTATGAAAACAGCTTACAAGAAAACAATTTGACGTTAATTTATATTTTGTTATAGAAATAACTTATGCATAAGCACTTAAGTTTGTGTTTGATAACTTGTTGCTTGCATTATTTTAATGATGTTATGAGCGTGTGGTTAAGTTTGTACTTGTTGGAGAGTTCTCATCGTGAGAGAATTTTGTGCAGGCTGAATCACTTGTTAAAGCACAACAGGACATGGGAGAGACAATGGGAGAATTAGGGTTGGCGTTTATTAAATTAACAAAATTTGAAAATGAAGAAGCTGTTTCGGAATCTCAGAGGGTACGAGCTACGGACATGAAAGGTGTAGCAACAGCTGCTGTGAAAGCTAGCAGATTATTCCGAGAATTAAATTCTCAGACTGTGAAGCATTTGGTATATAATTTTTCAATTATACATTTGTTCTTGTTGTTGTCTACTTAGAAAATTCTTTCATATATATGTTCCATAGGTTGGCATATTCTTACAAAGGCATTGCCCTTTCCTTAATAATAACAGGCAATCCACTAAATAGGTTTAATTGTTGGTGATTTTCCATTTTATGCATAGCAGGATACACTACACGAATATCTTGGATTAATGTTGGCTGTTCATAGTGCATTCACTGATCGCACAAGTGCATTATTGACAGTACAAACTCTTCTATCAGAACTCTCTTCCTTGCAATCAAGAGCAGAGAAACTTGAAGCGGCTTCATCTAAAATATTTGGGGGTGACAAATCAAGAACTCGGAAGTTAGAGGAGCTACAGGATACCATAAGAGCCACAGAAGATGCCAAAAATGTTGCAATTAGAGAATATGAGCGGATCAAGGTATGGTTTAATTGTTTTTTATTTTGATTTGGTTCTTAAGCTAGATACGTTTTCTTCGTATAGCATTACGCTTTCTGAATAGTTTGCGATTTAAAATGGCATATGCTTCAATCTTCTAAAATTCAGTTGATAATGTTTCTTGTTCTTGAGATCCATCAAAGTTGTGTTTTGTTTAATCTCATATTCTATATCTGTGAAAGCAGACAAACTATCATCGGTGTTCAACTGTTCATAACTTTATTTTTTCTAGCCAGCTTAGAATGTCCTATACTGCTATGATTGGTCATTTGTTATCCTTTACAAATATGATTGCTATTAATAATTTTTTTTTTTCAATTGTTACGAATTAGAGATACAACCCTTTGTATTTGTACTCCCTCCAGTCTCAAATGTAAGCAACTTTTCATTTTTTAGGTTCATTTAATAAATGATGCATGTGGTCCATATTATAGACCACATACATCTTTTATTGAATAAACCTAAAAAGTGAAAAGTTGCTTACGTTTGAGACCGGAGGGAGTAGTACTTGGTAGACAAAAATGTTTGCGTAAGTTTGCAGATCGAACTCCTGCTATATGCATCTACATTGAAAAATGTGTATGAGTGTCAAGACATTAGGGTTGTTAGGCTATTATTAGTCTTATTGTTTGTGGGCTCGGACTTGTACTAGCAGTATTGTACCTAATTTTTCATGTAAATTTAAGTATTTGATTTGGGTTATAAATTATAACTTATCTCATCTATTAATGATATTTTCAGTTTATTATTATTGACTGGCTTTTTCTCTTTTCTTCCCTGGCCCAAAACTTGAATTCTTAACTTGGTATCATTTACCAGGGTCTCCTTTCTCTTTGTTGAGTTCATTACATTGATCACATTCTCTCGTCTGTTCCTAATTTCTATATTATTCTCTCCTCTGTTGGTGAATCTCTTCTGCTGCTAATGTAATCTCCTCTGCTTGGCACGTTTGGCTGTTGTTCCATTTTTTGTTGTTAGATCTTCTCTAACGTTGCATCTTTGCATACCCTGTTTGGGGTTAAGGTTTGAATAATTTTATATGTGCTATTTTGTGAAGGGTTTGTGGTTTGAAAACTTTGGATATCTATAAAGGTCCCTACTCACTGTTTTGGTGATTTGGTTAGAGTTGGGTTGCATGATAACCTAAAGTTTGGGAATCAGTTCAGAGGTCATGGCCACCTTTGAAGGGAAAGGTCAAAGACTCCAAAAATCGTTTCATCTGCTTGGGATGTGTGTGGAGAAGATAAAAGCCGAGGGGTCCAATCCCACCATCCACTTGTGGGGGTCCCATTTAAAGCGAGATCATAGCTCTGTATGGACTTAGGCCACTGAAATTGGCACCAGGGGGAATCAAACATGAGACCTGTAGAGGAGCACACTCCAAGGTCCCAAGCCAACACCTTTAGGCCAACCCAAATGGGTTCCTATGGTTTTATCTGTCTCATGTTTGCAGGTTTATACTTGTAACTGCTAAAGCTTCCGTCTTGTATACTACAGTTATTAGGTTGTTAGTCTTTTTGTCGGTAAGCTTTGGCTTGTAGTAGTACTGTAAGTTGTAGTATTGATACTTGACCTAGTTACTACTCACTAGTATAAATTGGAGTTTTAGGTTTGGGGATTTAATTCATTCAATGTGCCGAATTTATAGGGTCCAGACCTTTAGGTGTTGAGGGAGGACAAAATAAATTGATATCCCTCCCTTATGTTCTCTAATATTGTTCGTTCATCATTTTAAACTGATTTCCCTTCCTTTTTTGCCAAGGGCCTTCTCTCTCTCTCTCTCTCTTTGTTAGATGCCTTTGTTCCAACTTGGTAGTTGATCACTGAATTACTATTATGCCTCTGCTTAGCTTGTTTGACCGCTGTTCTGTTATTTTTATTCTTAGATCTTCTCCTTATTGCATCTTTGCTCGACATGTTTCGATTTGAAATTTGAACAACGTTGCTACTTGAAGACTGTGGACTGTGAAGTATTTTTATATGGTCTATTTTGTCAATGATATGAAAATAGGAAAACTTTGGTCATCTGTAAAGGACCTTGCTCAGTGTTCTGGTTATTTGGTTAGAGGTGGCTTGTATGATAACTAAGAGTTTGAGAATCAGTTTGGAGGTGAGGGGAACCTCTGAAGCGAAAAGCCAAAGGCTCCATAAACCATCTCATCTACTTGTGATGTGTGTGGATGAGATAGAACCCAAGATTTGTGGTTCAGGGGGAGTATGAGGTTCCAAAGGTCTTTGACTAGAAAGGCTGGTGTTATCCGTCTCATGTTTGCTAGTTTATACTTGTAACAACTAAAGCTTACAGGGGAGGCTTGTATATTACAGTTATTAGGTTGTTAGGTACTTGACCTAATTACTAGTTAGTGAACCTTATTACTAGTTACTGGTATAAAAAGGAGTTCTAGATTTAGGGACTTAATTCATTCAATGTGTTGAAGTTATAGTGTCGAGACGTTTAGGTATTGAGGCATGACAAAATAATAAATTTTCGGATAAGTTACATTGATATTAATGTGAATGATATGGTGGATGTTATCTCAGAAGAAAAAGCACTATTCCTTATACCATACTTGAGTCGTAATCTTAGTTAAATAAGGAAAGCATTATATACACGAAAATAGTGAAACTAATCCTTAGAGATAATCTAAGATACTTTAAATTGTTCTTAGATACAACCAAAATATTAAACATAATTTTTCAGATGTTCAGTTCAGACATCATCTATCAATTATATTCCTTAAAAAAAATCTATCAATTATATTATGAGTTTCTTTTAGGTAGTTGCTTTCCCCTCTTTTTCTTCCTCTCTAACATTAAACCTGAAATTCTTCACACAATGATTATGTTGCTACTGTATATTTATTTGTAAAATCCCAGCTGGTTAGTCGAAAATCTTACTATTTGGTTATTTAATTTTGTTTTTTCGATTTCCTTTGTGTTATGTTTAATTGATTTCCCCTTTCTGTCTATTTCCTCTGTTGCTTTGCTTATTGAATGATGATGATGCCAATGCAGGAAAACAATAGGAGTGAACTTGAAAGGCTTGATAGAGAGAGGCAGGCCGACTTCTTAAACATGTTGAAAGGATTTGTAGTTAATCAGGTATGATTTAATATTTGTTCGTTTTATGTTCCTTCTTGAATGTTCTGTGTTCATCGGTGTGTCAGCGGGTCTAATCTTATGGAAACAGAAAGCTTTATGTTTCAATCAATTTTTATTAATTTGTCATTGTGCTGCTAGTTTGTTGATGTTATTTTATTCTTAGTTTCATTCATCATCTGATTAACTGAAGTTAATAGGTGGGGTATGCTGAGAAAATAGCTAATGTTTGGACTAAAGTTGTTGAAGACACAAGTGGATATGCAAAAGAAAGCACGTGAGCTCTAGTTGTTGATTTAAATTTTCATCTTTATTCATTGATGTGCCATTCTCAGAATGTCTGTATTCATGACAATAAATCAAAAGATGTGTTTGGCTGGTTCATAGGTTTTTTTTTTCTTCTCACTTGTAACTCAGAACATTTACACATCATTCAAAAGATACTTGATGTTGTACATTACATGCTCTTTGTTTGACTCTTGCATCTTTCACAAGGTCTAATTTTTGTTTATATTATATTCACTTCTAATTGACTAAAGCAATTCATATCACAGAATTTTGTAAAATGTAATGAATTTATTTATTTTTGTCTAGAAATGAATGAATTTATAAGTCATCCAGTTCCAATCACCCATCAAATATTTAAATCTGTTTTTGTAATTGATATAATAAAATATAAGTAGACAATAATTGATTATTCTCCTAAAAGAGAAGTTATTGTTATAAAAAAAGAAAGTAGCCAACAATTGAATCTTAAGCTGGGAGAAGAGAATCCACCTTGTGTGTTTAACAAGTTTTGCGGCGGAGATCAGTGATTGTTAAACGGAAGTGAAGATTTCTTACCTATAATATGCTAACTTGAAATAAAAAAAAAAGTTAAGAATCCACGACCCCCCATGATTAAAGAACTTGAAAGGAGTGTGTGGATGGATTAAAGGATAGCATGAGATATAATCCTAAAATAATTGGAGAGGTTCCATGAGTAGCTGTCGATCTTATATTGTATATTTTTTTAATTTTTTTTTGAGGAAGATCTTATAATAGAAAAACAGAAACTTTGTTTTCTGTGTATATTTTAGATGTATAGGTAGAGTCTGTATATATTGTACAAGACTATAATCTAGGAACTAAATAGAGAAGGATGTTTAAGACTAACAAAGGTCATGATTATCTCAGTTAATAACCATGATGCTACAATTAATTTGTGATCCTACAGTTATTGTGTAATAATCCTATAATATTCAGTATTAATGTTCCAATACTCCCCCTCAAGTTGGAGGGCGAGGATCATGAGCACCCAAATTGACCATTAATTCGTGGAATGAGCTTGCTCCCAAAGCTTTTGTGAATATGCCAGCTTGTTGTTTCTTGGTTGGAATATAGCTTGTTGAAATCGTCCTTGCTTGCAAGTGACGGCGAATAAAGTGGCAATCCACTTCTATATGTTTTGTCCTCTCGTGGTAAACTGGATTTGCAGCAATGTGAATTGCGGCCTGGTTGTCGCAGTGAAGCACAGTGGGAGAATTGCATTGAACTTGCAGACATGACAACAGGCTTCGAAGACAGATAATTTCACTTGTAGCTTGGTTCATGGCTCTATATTCCGCCTCACTTGACGACTTAGAAACTGTGGTCTGCTTCTTGGTTTTCCAGGATACCGGGGTTGATCCAAGTTTCATTAAAAACTCGGTTGTAGATTTCCAAGTTAATGGAGATGATGCCCAATCTGAATCGCAATAAGCAATGAGAGTGAGATCATTTTCTTTTGGAAAAATAATTCCCTGACCTGGTGAAGATTTTAGGAACCATAGAACACGCATAGCTGCATCCCAATGAGCTTGTTGTGGGGACTGCATAAACTGCTCAAGATGTGTACATAATATGTTATCTCTGGAAGAGTGATGGTGAGATAAATCAAGCGACCAACAAGTCTTCGGAAGCATGAAGAATCAGGATAGGCAGGACCCGAATCAAGTGCAAGCTTTTGATTCTCTTCCATTGGGAATGAAACTGGTTTACAATATGTCATTTTGCACTCACTTATGATATCAAGAGTGTATTTTTGTTGGCACATGAATAGGCCAGATGGTCCACAGGCTAGTTCTAGGCCTAAGAAATATTTGACTGCACCAAGATCCTTCATATGGAAGCATTGACACAAGTACTGTTTAAAGTTACTACATACTGAAGTATCATTCCCAGCAATCACCAGGTCATCCACGTATATCAACACGCCCAAAAAAATATGCCCCCTAGAGTAAGTGAATAAGCTGTGATCTGCATGAGATTCTTGAAAACCATACTTCACAAGTGTTTGAGATAGTTTTGAATACCAGTTATGGGACGCCTGTTTCAATCCGTAAAGTGAATTTTTCAACCGACATACCATTCAATATTTAGGAACTTTGTAGCCTTCTGGAGCTCGCATATACACTCCTTCTTCTAGATCCCCATGTAAAAACCCATTGCCACAACAACTGATAGAAAACAGCAAACGGTTGTCATTTTAGCCACCAGAGCGAATGTTTCATTAAAATCCTCCCCTTCCACTTGTGTGTATCCTTTCGCCACTAAGCATGCTTTATACTTTTCAATCTCCCCAGAGGCTTTTTACTTTATTTTGTAAGCCCATCTACATCCCACAATTTTCTTTTCTTTGGGTGGTAATGTTAAATACCAAGTATCATTTTCTCCAGAGCTTTAAGTTCTTGTGCCATGGCTTCTTGCTATTCGCGTTTCTGTATTGCCTCTGCATAGTTTCGCGGTTCCTCATTGCTAGTAACAACTGCAAGATAAGCTTGATATTTGGGAGAAAAACAAACATAACTCAAGAAATTAGTGATAGGATAGACTTTACATGAAGAGTTTGAATTATTCGGTTCAGTGCATGGGGGTTTATGTTTGCTGCATAACAATGATAATCTCGAAGATAAACTAGTGGCTGCCTTGCGCGAGGTTCGAGTGTTGTTGCTCTAGGTTCTTCATGATCCTCCATTTGCATGACTTGAATCTCCCCCTCATTCTGAACCTCTTGACTTTCATCTTGGTTTTCTTCACAATTTGTGTTGCTCTCATCTTGTGAAACTACTACGTTATGAAAAATACTCCTTGCTGACTCAAGTGCATCATTTTTCTTACTTGTCATGTATGGCATCTCATGTTCATAAAATATTAAATCTCGGAGACATATAATTGGTGGGTTTTTAGATTATACACTTTCCACCCTTTTTGTCCTTGCGGATAACCAATGAAAATACCCCTATCTGCTCTTGAATCAAATTTGTCTTGTTGTTTAGAGTTTGTTCCTACATAGAATAGACAACCAAATACTCTCAAGTGATTGTAGGTGGTCTTTCAAAGAGCATCTCATATGGGTTTACACCTTGATTTGCCACTGTAGGTGTCCTATTAATGATGTGGGTGTCCTATTGGAAGGTTGGCTTGAAACCTTAGAGCTCTAGCTACATTCAATATATGTCTGTGTTTGCGTTCTACTCTTCCATTTTGTTGCGGCATTGCAACACAAGAGGATTCATGCAAAATTCCTTTTTGATGAAAGAATTTCTGCAGTGTTGAATTAATAAACTCAGTGCCGTTATCAGTTCTCATTCTTTTGATACATGCATTAAATTGTGTCTCCACCATATTGTAAAAATTCATCAACATGGCTGCTGTTTGATCTTTATGTTTGATGAGATATACCCAAGTTCCCCGAGAATAATCATCAACAATGGTAAGAAAAAAAATGAGAGTCATCATGTGCAGGCGTCTTGTATTTCCCCCACAAATCACAGTGTATCAAACCAAATGGCCTCTCGGCTTTATTAATACTTTGAATAAAAGGATGTCTACATTATTTTGATCTGTGACATATGTCACAACAAGCAACATCATTGAAATTAAACTTGCAATTAACTATTTGTGAAATGTGCCTAAGAGCTTGATCTGATGGATGCCTCATTCTTGAATGCCAAAGGATGGTGTTGTCCCTTTGTGCAGCAGCGAATGTAGCTCCATTCACTTCTCCCTTGAGCACATACACCCCTTCATGCAAATTACCCGAACCAATCATCCTCTTCGAAGCTCGGTCCTGTATGACACAAGAGTTAGATTGATAAGTCACTAAGCAATTCAAATCACATGTTAATTTGTGGATTCTAATTAAGTTGCATCTAAAATCAGGCACATGCAACATATTAATCAATTTAATGTTTTGATCAAGACTTATATCACCCATTTTATCCACCAACACATAATTGCCATTAGGTACTATGATGTGGAATGGTTTTTCAACCCTTCTACTGTCCCTTAAAATGTTGATTAGAGGTGTCATGTAGTGTGATGCACCAATATCCAAGATCCATTGAATCTCTACATTACCAGCCATGTTATTGTGAGGTGACCGGATGTGCATTCCGTGTAACGCAAGCGCTTTGGTCGTGTCTCTGTGTTTTTGCTCTTCGGCTCTTTATCAGTAAGCGTCATATGTGCGGTAGCAGCAAATTGTCCCTCACCATGTCTGGTATTTCCTTGACGTGAGCGTCTAGTGTCCCAATTCGATGGGTGTCCCAATATCTCAAAACATTTTGCTTTGATGTGGCCCTTTCCACAACGATCACACTTGGGTCTAGAAGCCTCTTTTCCCTTTTGTCTGCTCCCTGATGAGTAGAAAGCAGTCTCTTGTTCTGATCTGTTGTTTCCTTTCTCCTTATCTACAACAAATCGTGCCTCTTCTCTCAAGACATGATTGAAGGCTCGTCTTAGCGGAGGCAATGGATCATAATTAAGGATCGTTGCCTTGATTATGTTTATTATGTGGAATATTATCTAACCCCAGTGGTCGTTTGGTTGACCGTCTGCCTATTTGTATGAATGGGTAGACGACTTGAATGATTGAGTTTGCTTTCCTAGTGAGTTGCTTGAGGATAGCGTGGAGCTACCTCCTTTCTCTTTTGCTCGAGTCTAGTTAGGCTCTGATTAGGGTGTCAGACATTTATGTTTTATTTTCATTTATCCGTTGTTGGGTTTTATTTGATAAGACTATGGTTATGTATTTGAAGCCTAAGATATGATGTTGAGATTTATTACTCATGTATTTTGAGGATTGTTGCATGTTGATGAGATATTATATATGATGATTGTCTCTCGTTGTGAATTTGTATGAAAACCAAATTATGACTAGCATCTAAACTCTTTGATTTATTCAATTAATTGCATGATTATTATGAGGTTTATGGCGTTAAAGGCGGAATTGACAGGTTTACACGAGACCTTGTCTCTCCTCTCTTTCTTTCTCATTTGCGAATCTGCCTTCATTCCGGTTTCTTCTCTATTCGATGTTCCTCCCTTGTTAATCTAGTCATTTCTATCCTTGTCACCGTTTCTCATGAGTCTGGGTATGCTCCATTTACCTCATGCTCCATTAGTCCATTTAAGTCATAGATGCATGACATGTGGCAAACAAATATCCGAAGGTTGAGATTAAAATCACGCTCCTACTCCCGTTTCTGTGCAATACACTTCTTCTTTCTATTGTCACTCACCCCTCATAACATGTTTCATCTCCCGTTTCTCTCAATTATACCCTCCCTCTTCCTTCCATCGCATATCACTGCCATTTTAAGGAGTAATTACAAAATTCCATGAATCTATAACGTCTCCACCATGGATGTTGAATTTGTTTTGATTCTATACCAAATAGATTAGTATAACGTCTCCACCATGAATGTGAATTTATTGATATGAAGAATTTTTGAATCTGTCATGTGAACAATTGTTAATTTATTCATATAAAGAGTATATTCATACTCATATGAAGAATTGTTAAAATCGATTAGCAAATCATGGATGCTCAATTTCCGTAAACTGAAATTTTTGAATTAATTGTTGCTTTATTCTAAACGGCGGCGAGCGGTGACAATAGAAAGAAAAAGTGTATTGCACAGAAAGGGGAGCAGTAGCCTGTTTTTCTTTTTAACAAATATGTAATCCTCAATTTTAATCTCAACCTCAACCCTTAGATTTGTTTGCCATGTGTCGTTCATCCATGACTTAAATGGACTAAATTGAGCATACCTGAACTCGTTTCTCATGCATTTATCTCTGCATAGAGCATTGATATTTCTCACTATGGGATTTGGCTCTAAAGGACTGCTCCTTAAAACACAGCCTCGAGGTTTGAATGAATTGGAACAAAATAATTATGGATTTATGTACTAATAAAAAGAAGCAAAAGGAACCGGATTCATGTATTTTTCATACAATCAATATAAAGAAATCAATTATGATATTTAAATTAAAAAATTGTGAAAATACATACAACTCTAAATTAAGAAATTGGGATTCAATGGTTTGTGATTTTACCCATGGTTATTTGGATATGGAATCATTGTCAGAGATGTCTATGGAAAGGAATCATATTGTAAATGAATGAGTTCGTGAATAGAAACATGTTTTTATTTGTCAAAAAAAAAACATGTTTTTACATAACCGTGAATCTTTTCTACTAGGTGCGATGAATCATTTCATGTATCGGGTTTTCATCTTCTCACATTTGCTTATGAAAATCTATATTCCTTAAAAAAAAACTGGAAATTAAAGTTAAACACGATGAGGAAGGTGCAAGCCAGCAAGGGCATGGTGTGTGACAACGAGGCAAGGACAAAGGTACACGCGCATGTAGACAGAAGAAAGGTGTACCACGTGCAGTTTTAAAGCTATAATTGATTAGAGTCGTTGATTTTAATTGAATGGTCAAGATTAGTTCCTTTCATCTCTCATAATAAGAACTCCTCTCATTTGATACATCCCCATATATATACACACAACTAAATGTAAAATGATATTATTGACTTCCAAATTTTTAGATTAAATCATGTGTCATTTTATAAGTGTTTTAGAAGCTCATGGATGTCCATAAACAACATCCTCTCCAAGAAGCCTACCACACCTTGCTTGTAAGGCGTCATTTTATCAAAGTCAAAACCCATGACAGCGATAGGAGCACTCGCCCAACATAAAGGAAACCTCAACTCTCCATCTACCTTCACAACAGCTTCAACACATCCCTTTGCCATTGCACCCTAACAAACGTCTCCCTCCAATCCCTTTTAAAGTTAGAAGCGTAAGGAAGAAACAACTTCTTACTAGGGTGGGAACTAATAGAAACCCAAGCTATCTTGTCCACGCACTTCGTGCCGTAGAAATGAAAGAAGACCCATATAGAAGGCTCTAGATCTAAGGCATCGCAAAGAACCTCGAAGCCCCTGGATAAACGCCAACTATTGAGGTACTTCAACACGTCCATCTCAAAGGGGGTGAATGGAATCCTCACACCTAAGTCCTCCAAAACCACGATGTACATGTGAAACATCTCGTCCTTAACCCCCTTTGAGCGTTGAATGCATACTTTCTCACCAGGAATCCAGGGCGTCATAATTACATCCTCCTCATGACCGGTGGACGAGATAGGTAACTTTCTCCAGAAAAAGTTGATGCGCTTCTCGTCAGTGTACATAGATACTGGCTAGAGAACATCCTCAGAAAATGTTTCCATCTCTGAATCACTCGATGACATAAGATATACTATCTTCCTTCTACAGAACGGTATTGGGGGAGAATAAAGGCAAATTTCCCTCCTATGGAGTGGTCCTGGAGTAGAATAAAGGAAAACACAATCATTATCACTACTGTCGGAATCGTCACTCTCACTATCAATAGTACTCGAGAATTGACCTAACAACGAGTGACCAAAGTACCCCTTCTAAAAAAATCCCAGTTAATCGACCCATCATGTCTCTTTGCATGTCTCATACTATCCATCCATAACCTAGATTTTTCCTCAGAAGTAACTGGAGCTATATCCCAACCTATCTCATCACATTCCCAATCAAAACCATGGCTACAAAAACGATGCAGAAATTAAAAAAAAAAGGAAGGAGTACCTGGATAAAATGAAAAGCTTTGAAAGAGGAGTTGCATGAAACAATCAACAAACTGGATATAAGAGAAGGTCTACGTTGTTGAGCGAAAACGGAAGAGACAAGTCAAAATGAGGAAGAAATGGAAAAGACAAATCATTTTTATAACCTAGCATTAATGGCGCCAAGTGGCACAAAACGCCACAATTCGGACATGTCAACACAAATGAAAGGTCATCAAATCTGGACTGTTGGATAATGTGGAGACAGAAATACCTTGCTTGTGGATCCCCTGGTGAGAATGAACTCTCCAATAGAAAGAAAGAAGCGTCTTCACCCCAAAGTCAAGTTCATCACTTCGCCTTGTCCCAAGACTCGTGTTTGTGGACTGTCAATATATTCCTAAGGACACACATACCCTCCATAAAGGCTTAGGTGTCCTCCATAAGGGTTCCTGAAGCCTAGGCACATTCCCCCTAGAGGCACCGCCTCAACAGACTTCTAGAAGCTTCTAGGCACCGTAAAATGACTTAAGGCCAAGTTGCTTAGGGCTTAAGTCACGGGAAAACAAGCCCATGAAGGGCTATAAATACCCCTTTTGAGAGCATTCTCAAGAGATGGCCAAAATAGACTAAACCTTAGTTACAGATATTGTACTCGCTGCAAGTACACTCAATTGTCATGTTTACTACAATTTAATAATGATATATTTTTTTATAGAGACCAAGCTAGACGAATGATTCATTCAGTTTAATTTAGTTTAGTCATGCAGTTTGATCAATATATGAGTGGTTCGACAATGAGTTAGTTACTCGGTTGGATCACCGAGTAAATTTTTAAAACCATGGTTGTCGATGGCTTAATGGAATATGTTTCATTAGAGGAAATTAAATAAGAACAATTAGTATAGTTAGAACAAATTATAACTAATGCAAATCCAATAGCCGGAGTCTGCGATCGGTTGAGACTGAATCATTTTATGGACATCCGTGGACACGCAAAAGGCATTAAGTACAAGTTATAAACGAATGAAAACATAAATAGATTAATTATTTAGATAAACCATTATATTAAATAGTTAAAAAAAAAAATACACAGACGTTCATCTGCATGACATAACTCTAGGAATTTATCTATTCATGCCTCTAAACATAAACAAATGTATTTAAAAATAAATACATGAAACATAATCACCGTTGGCCGATTTCACATTTTCTCTCGATGTAGAGCGTGTTTTTCAAGTGAGGTAAGACCTATGTATTTGTATGTGTATAAAACCATAACTTTCTAGATCAGTACATGTGCAACCCGAACAAGCTTCTGCCCGTCGCGTCTTAGGTAGTAGCAGTGCACTTCACAATTCATTTTTTTAGCGCGATGTGTGGCCCAATAGACACGTCGCATCATAGACATGAGTTGTACATCTAGTTTCCTTTCTTAAGTTGAAGTTTTAATGATAACAAACTTAATTGAACATAGAGATAATATTGATTTTAACATTTGTTGTTTTCTAACAAGTTTCTTTAAGTGTTCTTTAGATCAAGATATTACAAATGCATAAATATCCAAACAAACATGAATCTAAACAACAACAAGTGCTATGAAAGACTACAAAATGAGATTAAAAGCATCTCACAGGCACTTCAAATTGAAGAACAAGATGAACCAATGAAACATGAGATCATCAGCTGGTCCATATGACAATCTCATGAATAAAATTCGTCAATAAAAAGGTACTTTAGATTAGACATTATAACCACTTAATTCAGATTGTAGATCAAGATATTTTTAACACTTATATTTTTCACACTTCTCAAGAAACGAGTTTCTATAGAAATCATTGGATCGTATTATAGACTCACATGATAAATGATTGTAACTAATCAATTAATTAAATTTAGTTTTTAAATCTTCAACATAAAAATTCAACATAAAAATGAATATAATTATAGTTTAACTTCTTTGGAGCTTTTTCTCAAAATATAGGCTATTCCAATGCTTTTTTTAGCATTATTTCATATTTTGATGTATGCAATTGAAAAAGCCGATGATATGGGTTGGAAGAAATTCTTGGAGAGGATCTTCACCCTGAAAATATGATGGTTTCTTAGGTGATAAGGAACAAATGGAGTAATTTCATCCATTTGGATAAGAGATTAGGTAGCATATGTTCTCATACCTTCAGAGAAGGTAATTATGCAGTTAAAGCTTTAGCAAGACTACAAATCATCTTGTTAATGCTCAATGGTGGTTTATTGTGCCTAATTTTGTTAGGTCTTTTCTTGTTATAAACCTTTTAGATATGCCTAATTTTAGATTTACTCGTAACTAATAGGCTTTTGGCTTGGTCACTCCAAATTCTTGTAGTCTTTTATTTTAGTTAATTTTTTTTCCTTGCATATTTTCAAAAAAATGTATATGATTTATTATAAAAGTCATACACATAATAAATGTTTCTAACTAATGAATAACTTTTTTTTAATATCTTCAAAATAAAAATAGAACAATTGTAATATACAAATTATAATACTTTGCAGTTCAATATTTTCAGTTTTTTTTTGGAAATGATGTAATAAAGAGTATTGTTTGAGCATTTTTTTTAATGGCAAACTGATATCCTTTGTCCTTAATTATAAGATTATTTTCAAAAAAAGATTTGCACCTAAATATAACATAAGACTATCTACAAATTTCTATATCTATTTATTACTCCTTTTCCAACTATACCCTTATTAATACTACTATATGGAATATGAAAAATCAACATTAAATGCATTTATACAAAAAAAAAGGGCAATTTAGTAGTAGTAAAACATTTTGAAGACAAATTTATTACTCCAATTTTTTTTTAATACCCGTGATTAAGAATTCTTCTACTACTATTAAAAACCATTATTAAACAAAGGGTAATTATGTAATTTTAAAAAATTGTAACCGTTTTTTTTTTTGTCAAGATTATTGTCTTTTTTTTTTAAGGTTGTCAAAACCATTTTGTCTTTTTTTCTTAGGTTGTTTAATGTTTGTAATTGTGACAAAAATATGCTCATAACAAAAATGAGTCTATGTTAGCAAATTAGTGCAAGTTGACAAATATTTTATAATGAAAGTTACTAAATTAACCCTCAAGTTATTAGTTTTAAATAATAAAGATAAAAAATATTTTTGTCCAAATGAAAAGGTGCACACTTGCTAATTTGGATCTTCATGCTTTTTGTTGGTCCAAGTTAGCAAATCCCATATATATATAAGAAACAAAAGTTATGTACAAACAACATAGGTCACTAAGAATCACAAAACCTAGAGTAAACTTACACACAAAAACCCGAAAAAACAACACCAAAGGCTAAGTACCACAAATCAGTCCGAAGATCAGCCAAAGACGAAAAAAAATAAAACACCAAACAAACACTAGAACTTGAAGCAAAGCCAAAAGCAAACCACCAATAAGGAGAACCTCTGAAGTCTGGGAACAACTCAAACCACCCAAAGACACAAATCAAATCCATCTGTGCCAAAAAACATCGCAAACTTTTAGCGCCAACAAAGGATTGGCTCCATATCCACTCGTAAAGGGAGCAACGATGCCTAGGGAATTACCAAAGAACCACTTTCAGAAATGGAGAATGATCGTGTCCACCTGTTGATCAACCTCAAAAAGTCTACTAGAAAACAATAAATCATTACGAGCTTTCCAAAATGACCATAGTTGCATGCCAAGCAAGTAAAAGACCCATCCTGCAGTGTTTCCAACACCAAAAACAAGTCTATCAAAGAACTTGGTAACACCTAGTCCCAACCAAGCCACACGCACACAACCTATGTCACACCCTAGACGTTACCCTACAAGTGACAAACAAATTATCCCTATACTATCACCCGACAAAGGCCACACACGATACTTGCTGAGTTCATGATAACCCTGAGTCCAATATCGTTGGAGCATAGAAGTATTGTATCCGTTTGTTATAGCTTTTTCTTTTAAAATAAGAATCTAAAAACATCTAAAAACAACTTCAAATGAGAAGTTATTATAAGTAGGTTTATCAAAAAATATATTTTGTAGAGGAGAGAGAAAATAATATAGAAATATTTTTTGATAAAGATAAATTAAAAAAAAAAACCAACTTTCCAATATTATCTTTGTGTTACCTTATTTTTAGTGTCCCCATTGTAATTTTGAGATGAGAAAATTACTTTTATATAATTGTATCCAAACAAGTTAAAAATCATTTTCTTTTTAAAGAAGTGCTTTTTCCCATGGTAAATAAACACAGAATAACTTTTTTTTTTTTTAAGAAATCTTTAAATTATTGAATACTAAAATCACATATATTTTTATTTCGTAACAAACGATCTCTTAATCAAATCCATTTTTAAAGACTTGAGAAATACACACACTACCATCTTAGGTAGGGGGACAATAATTTTTTTTTTTAGGTGGACCATAAAAAATAGGGTTAATGGTGTTTTACCCCCTGCAATATATGTCATTTTCGGGTTTACTCGCTGTAAAAATTTTGTTTTGGTTTTCGTCCATGTAAAATTATTTTTTCCAGAATACCGCCCTGATAGGCCATTCAAAAACCAAAATTTGTGGAAAAAAATTCTGAAAATGGCTTATTACAAGGACGAAAACCAAAACAAATTTTTTACAAGGGTAAACCCGAAAATGACCTATATTACATGGTGGTAAAGCACTATTAACCCTAAAAAATATATAAAACTAAACCAAATGTAAAACACACATACACTCCCATCTTTCAATCCTCCTGAATCAATCTACCATCATGGAATTTCACAACTCTTTTTTTAATAGCACTTTT
>Ga0315914_1002234_pt1 | contig 29618 bp, 18 predicted proteins | sample MpolenodulesMG_FD_203920 | JGI IMG/M metagenome (GOLD analysis project Ga0315914, IMG submission 203920) | Medicago polymorpha root nodule microbial communities from Los Angeles, California, United States - elongated nodules | ecosystem: Host-associated > Plants > Roots > Nodule | place: USA...
TATTGGCTTGGCATTTTTCCTCCTCTCCATTTGGCTTAACTGAAAGTTATTTAAAGCACATGAAAAGGGAAACTGATGTTTGAAGAAGAATAAGATTTTTTTTAATTTAGGGTTCATGATTTGATCTCAGATTTTATGGTTTGAGTGCATGATAATTAAGTGTGATAAGTGAAAATCAGTTGAGGATAATATTAAATGTGAAAAGTTGCAAACGTTCTCTCTTTTAATTTGAATAAATCTATACCATCTATTTCATCCATCGATGTTTTTCTCGTGGTCCACCGGTAAGGAACCTAATTGGACCCTCACCCTAAAATCCACCATATATATATATATATATATATATATATATATTATTTTATATAATAAAAATTTGTTGAATCCGCTGGACATGAAATAATTGTAAACATGAAATAATTGTAAACAGTTTGATGAAATCTACCACATTTTGAATTATAGAAATCAAAATATCTTTTATATTATATAATACAAACAAAGATTAAATAGGTCTTTTAGCCCTGCAAAGATAAGTCATTTGAATTTTCGTCCCTGAAGTTACTAATGCAAAAATTAATCATTTAACTTTTGGTCCTAATTAGGTTATTTTGCTGAGGTGGGCTGTCATTAGCGACATGGTGCCCATGTGGCAAGTGATGATTGGACGAGGTGGTTGGCTTAAATAGGTCTTTCGTCCCTGCAAATATAAGTCACTTGAATTTTCGTCTCTGAAGTTACTAATCAGATGATGTAATTAGAACCATTTTTTAAATGTTTAATATTTGCAATGACAAAATGGAAAGATTAATAATTCAAGGACGAAAATTCAAATGACATATATTTACAGAAACAAAACATCTATTTAAGCCTATAAACAAATGATATTCTAAAAAAAAAAAAAGAATACATTTAGAAAACTCAAAGTAAGAAAAGTAATAGTCAATTAATTAAACACTCTATAGAAGTGTAAATATTGAATCATTTCACTCGCCGTTGATCTCTACTATTCAACACTCTATCCAAGCGTAACTATGTAATCATTTCACTCGCCGTTGATCTCTACTACTCAAATTGTGATATATCTTAGGTCGTTATCAAAGATTAATGTTTCGAAACTGTCTCATCGTTATTTATGCATCGATACTCCTTGTACTCCCTTTGTCAAATTATGAAATAGGAAGTGAATGAGAGACCTAGACGCAAGTTAAGAGTACAAACAATGTCCAAGTTGCACAATTGTTTTTTGACTTTTTAATAATCTAAACATCCGTGTCAACTCTAAAAGCACCAACAAATCAACTAATTTTTTTCAAGAAAAATGATATTTGTACAACTATTTTGTAACAATTTTTAAACAACTTTCTCTCTTATACTCTATCATACTGTTATCATCTCCTTCTTTTTTTTCTCTCCATTATTTTTAATAAAGAAAAAGATAGAAAAACAAAATTATCACTAAAGTTGTCAATAAATAAATGTAGAAATATCATTATTCTTTTTCCAATATTGAGAAAATATGCGAAACCAACTTGCATATATGTACGTCACTTTGGCCGTCGTTGATGTTCCCCAATATATCTACATCAATCACCATGATAATTAATTATTTGAGGAACAGCGAAGCCCCTGCCCTGCTCCATTTTCTTACCACAACATGGGGTTTTTGATAAAAATTAAATTAAATTAAATTAAAAGAAGAAAAGAAAGAAAGAAAAGGTTGTAATCCTTGGACCGCAAATTATGCACGCTCCTATGTTATGAGCGGGCGCATTACAACAATTAATTATCGATTAGAAATCAATATTAATTAAAAGAACAAAACAAATAATGTCGGTATAGGTCATGTTAGGATAGTCCTTATAAAATTGGAGGCTCGACTCTCGTAGTAAAAATAGACTCCTAATAAAAAAAAACGTACAATTTTTTTAAAAGATTAATTTTCTATTTATATTGAAAATAACACTCATATAATGATAATTAGCCACCGAAATCAAAATTAACAATTATTTTTACTAAAGACGTGTTTTTTTAACTTAGAAATAGAAAAATGGAACCTGATTTTTTACTTAGAAATTGAAACATGAAACATGTTTATTTTTCTTTTTGGGTAGGGGTGGGGATATTGACCAATAATTATTTTCTTGAGGCCCATCATTTTAGGAGGCTCAGCTCGATTAAGCTCTTTGCACTCCCTAAAGAACGGCCCTGGGTCATGTCTTCCTTAGAGAGTGGGTTGTAGATTTATAAGGGGGATAACCCTAGAAGGAACTGGAACGGCTCCTTCCACGTCTCTCCATGATGCCTCTTCTTCCCACCTTTCCCTCCTTGATTTTAGGCACACAATTCCCAGGTGGAAAGACTAAGTCGGGGATGACTTAGACCCTTAGACCTCGGGGTCACACATGATCAAGCCACCTAATATGCTTGCGGACGTGGCCCTAAGTCTCTGCGGGCCCAATGAATTCTTGCATTTCCCGCCACGTGGCAGACACGTGGGCGACTACAATATGTGGGGCTAAGCGGGACCCAACTCTAATTTTCTAGCGGTACACAGTCCTATAAGTACGAGTCCTTGAAGAAGGCGAGGTGCTTGTGTTTAAGGCAAGTTTATCCGCGGTGGTAAGTACGAGTCCTTGAAGAGGGCGAAGTGCTTCTGTTTAAGGCAAGTTTATCCACGGTGTTACAAAAATAAATGGAAAATGGCATTTATTGAGAAATAGATATAAAAAACATTTAATAAGAGATAAATATAAAAAAAAAAAAAAAGTATACGATGGATCATACCTTTAAGTGAGTCTCACCATTATTAGTTATTTATATTTTTTTCAAACTTCATTGTGTTTTTATCTCTCCAAATAAAAAAATGAACTACGGACACCCCACTTCCTCACATTTAAAATGTCGAGTTTTAGCCACTAAACTACGTAAAAAATAATAATATGGACGGCGTACTAAATAGAGAGTATTTTAACTTGAACAATATCCACTTAATTCGCTTTTGATGATGATGGTTTGTGATCTTAGAGCACACTTCTCTTAAGATCTTAAGTTCGATTATTTCCGATGTCAATGAACAAATCATTAAAAATCTCATTTCATTCGTAAGATAGTTTTATTTTTTACAAGTTTATTGGCCCTAAAAGGAGGGGATGAACCTCCTAACATTTTATTTACAACTCACATTCAACTAAAATCAATTTTACAGAATCAATTCTTTCAAAATCAAATTTTGTCGATTCATAACCAAGCATACACTTCATCCTAGGAGGAGGATGAGGGGGAAGTGGTAGGAAAAGCCATGGGAGAGTTTTGCACCGATTGATTTCTCTTGGCAATTCTTCCAGGGCTGTCTCCCAACAAGGAGAGTCAATCATTATGGAACATTTTTTTTTGTAAATAGATCAATTATTTTGAGAGAGAAAGAGAATGTAACATGCAAGATTGAGATTGCACTGATTTCATACTGACATTAACCTTGCTTGCTTCTATGTACAAATTATGTGACATAATTGGTGAGCTCACTCCTAGTAGACATAACCAAATAAAAAGTAACTAATAATTCTAAAACAGTTCTTGCTAATATTATTTTAACATTTTAATTGATTATGAGTGCACAACCAACAAAGTAAAAAGAATTACTAATTACTAAACAAACTTGTACAGCATCACCACCAGCACCTATGAACTTGAACTTGAACATCTTGTACCTTCAATTTCACTTTCTCTTCTCCTTTTCCTACCACAACTATTTGGCTTAGGATCACAAACTCCAGCTTCCAAAGGAAAATTCAATATAGCTTTCTGACCCCTCATTCTGAAAGCAGCAGAATCATACGCTTTTGCAGCATCAATTTCACAATCAAATGTACCTAACCAAACCCTACTTCCTTTCCTTGATGGATCACGTATCTCAGCTGCAAATTTCCCCCATGGCCTTCTCCTTACACCTCTATATCTTCTTGTCTCATCAACACATTCTTCTTCTTTCTTAACCTTCTTTGATGACCCCACCATAGTAGTTGCTATTGCTACTTCATCTTTGATTTCCTTTGAAGGGGTTGTTTCCTTTGAAGATGAAGTGTGAGTAAAGAATTCCATGTCAGCTATTAAATCATAGTTTTCAAGGAAAGTGAAGAAGGTACTGTTTTCTGAAATATATGAAGAGAAATCAAATTCTGGTGAAGGGTTTTCAAGTTTAACAGGATGGAGAAACGGGTCAGAGATGTTGTCACCTAAGAGATGATGGCGTATGAGATCTAAGTTTGAAGTTTCTTTTGTTGTTGTCATGTCTTTAGGAACTCAAGAAAAGTAACAACATGTGATTGAATTTTGTGTTGAAATTTTTTAGCAGCCAAAGGTGTATTTTTATATGCCTCTAGTCCTCCCTGTTAAATGGTCCCCACACATATTAGAAGTCTTTCACTTTGGGTTTTTTTTTTCCTTTAATTTTGTCAATAAGTTTATTAATTTATCTTCTTTTTTTGAAAATTTGAATCGTGTTAGAGTTGGGTACAATTTTTAAAAAAATATTAATTGATTTGATTTTAATAGTAAAATTAGTATAATTTACTAAAACACCCGTATTGATTATAGTTAGTAGAGTAATTAGTTGAAGTTAAATTCAATATTAATGGTATATCATATTAGTAAAAAAATAATGAATGTTGAATAGACAAAACTTAAGTGCATTTTTTTTAAGTGCATTTTTTTAAGTGTTTTTTCGTATGATTCTTAACTAATTTTTTTTTTTGTTATAACAAATTTTGAGAAAATTATAGATATGAGGAAATCATAAATATTTTAGTTAAGAATCATACGAAAAACAGTTAATGACGTGCACCTAAGTTTTTTTTATGTTGCATTAATATTTTAAGATGACAATTATTTCGAGACATAGGCCAATTGATTCCACTTTCTCTCTAACTCCTCCATCTCAAACAAGTCGGCTCTAACTTTCTCTCTTCGTTCTTTCTTCAATTTTCTTCATTAAGAAGTGATTTTGAGTCAATTTTTTTACCCAAAATCATGCAGCTTCAACTTTTTCTCTCTATTTCAATCTAAATAAGTGATTTTCATAAAAATCTAGATTTTTTCATCATGATTTCGTCGAGTGCAGTGGTGTGTTGTTCATTTGATTTTCCGGAGGCATGGATATTCCAGTGACTTTAATTTCATCATACTATTTATACGCATTTTGCTGTTATATATATATGTTTGTGTGTGTGTGTGTGTGTTATTTAGCTTGGATGTTGTGAATTTGTTTGAAGGTTCATCTTTTACGTTTTTAGCGGTGTTGAATGATATACTATTTCAATTTGAACGAATGAATATCAATTTGTTTTTGTCGAAAAAAATATTTTGGAACATAGAAAAAATGTTAAAATGAGGTGGATGGAGTATTTTATACATACATGAATTTGTTGTCGCATTAATTAATAAATACAAAAAACATGAGTTTCTTGTTCATAAATTGGCATAAAAACATATCATCAAATATACTCCTTCGGTCTTAAAATGTAAGCAAAAATGAGTCAACATAAGTTGACGTATTTGACCCAAATTTTGAATCAAATACGTTAACTTTTGTTGACCAATTTTTACTTATATTTTGAGACGGAAGGGAGTATATCTTTTTTTTTTGACAAGACGGAAGGGAGTATACCTATACTATATATAAAGAAAACTACTCCTTTCAGCATTTTAGGGTTGGATTTTTCTTTCCAAAAACACCCTCAGTTTTCAACACAAATAACACATGTAACAAATAGATAAGAATAAATTTAAATTTAAATATTAAAATAAATGTAACAAACATAATATGAATATTATTTTTTTGTTTATTTCCCTTTATCATTTAAAAATTTTAACAAACTAGATGAGTATATTTATACATACTTTTTTATCAATCCAATTATACCCTTAAACAACTTTTTCTATAATAAAATTGTTGTTACTGTCATTAAAAAAAGGATTTATATTATATTTTTTTGGTTATATTATTGGTGTCATTAAAATAAGATAATAATGATTAGTTTGGTTTGTTATAACTTGAAAGCAATAAACATTTATATTTTTAGTCTTAATCAAAATTTCATAAAAAACCACCGTTCATAATTTTCAAACTTTAACATAATAAAAAGAGCGGAAAGACATGCCCGTCTTTTCGCCAATGTACTATAATGTCACATTAACAAGACATACTTTTTTTTGGTAGTGATTACGAAAATATTGTAATTAAACTCTTTTTGAAACAAACACTAAATTGCTTTTAAGGTGGCGTCTAAGGTGTACCACCTATTAAGTGCCTCACCGGTGAGTCACTTGAATTAAACCATGTGATTAAATCAATGGTTCGTATTTGTTAGATGGTAAAATGAAAACATGTACGTATGCTCACACGCTATCATAAAAAGTCTTTTAAACCTTGACGTCACCTTCTTTTTCCCTGTTACTTTGCCACCGTCGCCACCGTCTAGCATCTCTATCATTGTTGCTCTGTAGCCGTGGTAATAAAATATCGCAAAATTCGATCAAAATCACACCACACACAATCAAATTATCCCGTTTCATGGGCCACCACGGAAATTAAAATTAAAATTAACAATCAAAAGAAACAAATTGAAAAAGAAAAGGAGTTTGAGGTCTATCGATTTTTGTTATCAATTTACTAGATTATCATTGGATTCTTTTGGAGTCACACGAATGCATTAATAAATTGCTATCAAATTGCTAACAAGTAACAAATTGAACCAATGCATTAATAAACATATGAATGCTTTAATAGAGTGTTTTTCATAGCATTGGTGGAACTGCAACCACAAATTTCCTTTTCTTTTGCAAAAAAAAATTGAGTTATAGTTTGTCAAAAGTGGAGGTAAAATTTGGGGAAGAATGGGACGTTGAGGCTGTGAAAATACAGTCACTGAAGGGATGGGCAGAGGCGAGGGGAAGATGATAGAGAAGAGAGGAAAACAAATCTAGTACATACAGAGTAAAATATGATTTGTGAATTTGATTTATCCAACGGCTCTCAATTGTTGTTCAAAGTGGTTCATCGGTGAGGGACTTAATTGCTCCCTCACCTTAGAATCCACCTGCTTTTAAATTTAAAAAATTCTTTAAATTATTGAATATCAATAATATTTTTTTTTATAATTCGTAACTAAAGTCTAAACGAGTTATAATTCCTTCATTTTGTTGTGATGCTTTGTTAACATGTCATTTCATCACTAAGGTCGTCCGAGTGGGGTAGACTATGAAGTCTTAATATGGTCCACACTGGTAACCACTTGTGTATTATATAGCGGTGTCAACGAGTTATGTTATCATTGATTAGGTTTGCTAGAAAATACTATATTAAATCGATTCAATGTTGAAATTAAAAAATAAAACAATAATAATAATATATGGGTTTATATGATCATTGATTAGATTTGTATTTTTCAAATTCAATGTTTTTATTTTGGTTATAAAGATGAAAAAAAAAAGGATTAGATGAATGAAGTGATATAATCTATTCCATCCTCTTTTTTTTTTTTTGGTTGAAAGTGGTATAATCAAATTCTAATTTTCCATTATTATATTTTTCACATCTTGTATTTACCTTTGGTACACAATACGTACACAATACTACAGGTAGGAACATAATGTTTATTAGTGGTTTGTTTTGAAAGAAGGTTTATTAGTGGCTTTGTTGTCCTTATCTTTTTAATTTTCTAGTTTATTGGTAATTTCGTTTAGGGTTTAGGGCCTCTTATAATTACTAATGCTACACGAGAAAAAATTTCATAGACATAATTACAAATCAAGTTTGTTAGGTACAACCATACATAAATAAAATATAAAAGAAAAATACTTAATCATTTTAATTAACATTATTCCATTTTATTCTCTTTTATTTTATTTATGGTTTTGTGAGTGTGTCAAATATATTTATTTGAGTTTGTGTTCAAGCAAAAATATCTTCTAAAAAAAGATGTACGGTGTTTTTGTCTGGCCACTTGCTGGCAATATAGTATGAGAAAACAATGGATGGGTCCCACAATTAGCTGTGAGACACGTCATAGTTGATGGTGAACTTTTTAAGTTAAGATTCTCTTTGTTTTTTTTTCAGTAAAAATAGAGTGCTTTATTTAAAATAGAACTAAAAAATAAAAATAGTGTTTTATTCAGAACAGAACTAAATACAAAGCTGAAAGGAGTTATATTGATTGATGATTCCATTTTCATTTTTAAAAATATTACAAAAACTTGTTCTTATCCCTTGTCCTAATAAAGCTGTCTATATCCTTTAAAAAATAAAGATGATATTTTATAAATAGAATTATTATTATACAACACATCAAACTCAGCATCACAATTATCAATCTCCTTTCTTCAAAAATAAATAAATTATCCATCTCCTTACCTTCTTGAAAGGAAAATATTTAACGCATACTAATAGGTTTTTTTTGTTTTTGTTTGAATAAATCTAATGTTGATGCTAAGCTTAAGCATTGAGGTATATGTCTATCTCTTTCTATCATTTTGTATTTTTATTTTAATTATTATGTTTTTAATTCAAATTTAAATTAGGCTTAGTCTACTTTTGATTTTTTTTAGGATTGCTTAAGAACTAAATAAGATTTATTTAATTTAGAATTAAATATTATTTGATATGAATCAAATTTGAAAATAAGATAAAGTTTAATTATTTTTAAATAAAAATAAGATAAAATTGTAAATAAAAGTTTAAATGAATGTTAAAATTGTAAGAAAAATATACACTACTTCATCCATATCTATGTATATAGATGAATGAATCCTTCAAAAACAAATGGAGCCTCCGTTACACGATTGCATAATCTTATCCAACAAGTGGAACTGTCACATTCTTGTGTGTACCCACAAGCAATAAAAACAATTTTTATTAATTACTCTCTTCAAGTTGGTCCTTTGGCATATACCTTCGAGCATCCTGTTTTTTCAGTAGGAAGCAATGTATATAGTCACTTAAGCAGCATGGGACAAAAACAAATTGTGCAACTTGTATGTCTAAGTTGGGTCTCAAAATGTTGCTTTTGATATATATATGTATGTTGCTATCCAGCTTCCATGAATCAACTAGACAGACCATAATTAAGGTAAATACATGCATAGTTACAACTGTTTTTTACTAGTCGATGAGGACACTCATCCTCAACTTGCATCATAACATTTAAAGCCATGGATTTTGATGTACCCTACATGTCACATCAAAGTACCCTCATTAATGGATAATAATAATACATAGGCAAGGTAAGATCGAGTCAGGCCAAATCCAAAAGTGTGAATGATGAAAAAAAATGTAGTTGGTTTTGTGCAAGTGTTTTTTTTATCTTTCTCACGCACCGATTCTAAAAAAAGAATTGGTAATCTAAAATTCGATGGTGAAAATAAAAAATTATTGCAACTAAAAATCAAATTTAAATTCTGGCTAATGACTTTCAATAACCATTTGAGCTGAATCTTTATATTTTGCTGTTGATAGTTACTTTTTTAATGAAGGTTTTTTAATAAATGAATTGATATTATCAATAGAACATTATTGCTCGGTCAGTCTCATTAAGAGAAAATTATAATTCATTTCCAAATTTTTGCAAATTGATCGCACATACCTACCTACTCATAAATCTAAATGACAATTTCTCTAAAAAAAATAATCTAAATGACAATAATTTGTCAAAAAAATATCAAGTGACAATAAGTGACATCATTCTCTATGGCCCGGCTTACATCATATTTTTCTACTATAAATTAAATGTTAAAAAGTGTATTCGTTAGTATAATTATGTTTGGAGAGACGTTGCAGTGTGCAGGGATCATAATTCGAACCCTAAATTTTTTAATTACATTGCATTGATCATATTGATTTCAGTTAATTAACATATGTAACTATCATTATATTTGAGTAGATCATACGATCCACTTTTTAATTACTTGGTCAATTTAGACTTGGAGAACTTCTTGCGAGTCACTTATTCTTATGCTAAACTAGAATTACCACTACTAATCAATCACACATTCACTAAACTATTATAAAACTTTGAAACTGAATTAGTTTCACTCCAAATTTATTAATATAACTCAAGTTTTGATTATCTTTAGTCAACGATGTAGGCTTAAAATTCTATTACAGAGCGACTATGTTTGCATAGTTATTGGTGAAGTTGCCCTTGGTATAGTTTGCGTTTTTATGATGTTTGATTAGGATGCTAGGTAATTTGATGATGTTTATTGTTTCTTGTATACTATTTAGCACATGTTGAATTACCTAGCAATCCATGCTCTTAGGGTTCTTCAAAGTGTCTTGTGTGTCAAGTTTTATTTTGTGGCAAAATCTTTAATTTCTAAGGCCTTGATTCGATTCAAATTAGCTTGAATTGTATCATTTTTATTCTCTAGTCTTGACCCTTGATGTTCAGGTCAATTTGATTCGATTCATTACTTCTTGATTTGTATCATGGCTGAATCGATTCACGAATTGTTGAATCGTATCAAGTTTACTCTATGGTCTTGTGTTTTTCCTTGTTGAATCGTATCAATCCTCATAGCTCCATATCTGCCATTTACACATGTCTGGATCGAATCACACTTTCTTTGAACGGAATCATATTGTTGTTTTTACCTAAAATATTGCACTTATCACTCTTGCCTATATATAGATATACTCATACACCTTCTAACTTATTGAATCAATTGCAAATAACATTCTAGAGTCTCCAAACCTCTATTTCCGCTTGTTCTTCATATTAAACACTTTTTCTAAGATTCTTTGTGGATTTTGAGTCATAGATTGCTAGATTTCTATAGGGATTGTACATTGATTTCTTTTAAGGAACTTGGTTGAGGATCAAGGGTCCAAACGAAAAGAGGTTTTTTTTTTTTCCACTTCCAAGGTGAATTGTGGGGGTCTTTCTAACTTCTCAAGTTCAAGGGGATCCAAGCTGTAGACATAGAAAAAAAGAATTCAAGGATAAGGAATTCCAAGGATTGAATGGGAGCTTGAGTTTTGAAGACTTAGATAATCTCCAATTTCAAGGGTTACTTGAAGATTGGTGGTGTGGTGGTTGCTTAGGATTGAAGATTAGAGTTATCGAGTGAATTCTTTGTAATCATAACAATTTGTAAACAATTTTCAACAATAGTGGAAGTCCTTGATTGATGTGTTTTCTATCAAAAAGAGTATACATATCCTGAAGCGAGGACGAAAGGGAAACTATTATAAATTCCGATGTTCTTCTCTTCCCTATCATTTTAGATTTTTACATTACTATCTGTATATGAATTTTGTGTTTGAAACCATTTGATTTGATTGTGATTAATTTTTTTACTTAACCTAATCTTAAAGTTTATCTAATAACAAGTTATACACAATTTAATCCAACTACATCATTATCATTTTATGCATAAAATAACTCTAATTTCTTTCCTTCATTCATAATCCACTACATCACATATAATTATCTAATAACAATTAATACCACAAAACTCTAGTTATACTTTGAAAGATTTGAAATATTATTCCTACATGAGGGTATAAATAACACACAATGAGAAATAAAACCCTTAAATCTACATTTAACTCTGCACAAGTTAGAAAATATGGTCTCCATACTATTATGAATTATGAAATTTTTTATAACATTCTCAAACCACATCTAACATTAAAACCACAATCATATAAAACAATAGACATACACATACTATAGGTAACACATCTACAATTAACAGAAAATATGGAACTATACGATGGGTACACAAGTGTTATAAGCATATCATGTAGTCTTCTTATATTGTAATTTCAAATGATTCTTAAATAACTATACGCATGTAAAACCAATAACATGTCATTCCTTAATTATTAAAAATATAAATTCTTGAAACAAAAATCATACCATAAATGCAAGTATTTCAATAAGAACAAGATCAATCTATAACCTTACTTATCAAAACTCACACGCACAAGGAACTTACTAAATAAAAGTGAGACATTAGCATGAAAAATGATATGCATGCAAATTTCCAACACACAATCATGAAGAACGTTATTTTTACAAGTATTATAAGACATATTTTTTATTGAAGGGCTAGGCACTTTAAAATAATTGAATGAAATTATTATGATCATAATGATTTGATTTTCAATGTATGCAGTTAGTTGTGAAGATAGCTAATTCATTTCTAAGTTTAAATTTTTCTTTTTATATGTTTTTAATGTATGTATCTATGACAAATATTTGTTTTGTATCTTTTTTATAATTATTTTTGATAAATATTTATCCCGTGTTATGGATCTGTTCAGAACAAATAGAGAATTTTATCCGAAGAGGATAAGGATACTCATAGTGGTGGTGGACCAATGAAGGAGGATCTCTGATCGTTGATGGCGGTTTTCCGAGGATGTGGTGACCGCAACCCAGTTGAGGAGAATGAGGTGTTGTACCTGCAAGTGTTATGATGCTTATGGAAGTAAATGGATATCAATGGATGCGGTTAGTGTGATATATGTGTTCGCTTCGTTGGATAAATATGAAATCCGTACCCTATCCATATCCATGCGGATATATGTTTAGCGAGTAATCCACAAATTTTGAGGTATCCACGGGTTTATACAAATATCCATGGATAACATTAATAAGAAAAAAAATTGCTTATTTTTTTAGCTAAAATTTAAAACCATAAGTTCATCACATGCATTTATTTTTAGCAAAACATAACATCCATACATTATTACAATAACAAAGATCGTTGACTCAATAAAAACATAAATAAAGTTCATTACATTTAATAAAAATCAAATTCTTTGATTAAACAAAACATAAAATAAAGTTCATCATCAACAAAAACAGCTTCTAACTTCAACAATCCCAATCACTTTTACTTCCTAGCTCCTGAAAAAAGTTTCAATAAAAATTCCAATTAAACAACATAATAATATTTGAAATGGAATCTAATAACATTCACTAACAATGTCATTCACTAAAAATGTCAGCATCCATATCTTCCAATACTGAATTAATTTCAATGATATCAACATTTGATTTTGTTGAACCTCGAAAAGAAAAAGAATAAGTCAATAATAACATTTTATAATTAATCATTATGAAACAAAACTTTTTATAAACATGATCACCTTTCACATTAGTCCATAACTAATCTTGAGCACACATCAATGCCTATAAAGTATCTGAATGCAATCTATTACGACGAGGAGTAAGAATCTGACCACTAGTGCTTAAAGAAGACTCTGACGCAACAGTTGAAATAGGAATTGCTAAGAAATCTCTTGCGATCATTTGTAAGATTGGATACTTTAATCCATTAGCCTTCCACCAACCTAAGATGTCAAAATTTTCATCATCCGTCAACACTTTTTCATCTATATATTGGTCAAATTCTGACCTGATTGTTGCAACATTTTTTTTTTGCACTAACATGTTTTGCAAAATTAGACCTCCAAACTTCTTTTTTGCCAACAATAATGACATCATATAAATTTTGAGAATGACTTGAGGATGAAGAAACATTCTCCTTCTCCTTGATTTTGAAATCATTCTCAATTAGCATACTTTGAAAAAAGTATTTTACCTTCTCGATTTCATTATCAGCTTCAACTCTATAAATCAGAGGGAAAAAGTAATCTAACAGATCAACTTTGTATCTTGGATCTAACACAATGCCTATTGCCATCATTACATTGACCACTTTCCAATACATGTCAAACTTAGAAAGCATACTTGAAGCCATTTTTTTTAATGTCATGATCAGTAGAACCAAGCCATTAAACCAATGCCAATTTCATTTCACATACTTTGGGAAAATAATCATTTGTTGTTGGATACTTGCTACCAAAAAACAATTGTGTAACATCATAAAAACTTCTAACTTTCAACAAACTTCTTTTGCCTTCATCCATTCATTCGCGCTAGACAAGGTTTTATATTGAACATCTCATTTTGCCGCTATATCAAACATATCTCTATATCGTATAGCAACATTAAGCATTAAAAATGTAAAATTCCACCAAGTCCTGCAATCTTGAACAAGCTTTTTATCATAAGAAATGTTGATTTGGCCACATGTCTCTATGAATTTCTCATCTGTTTTTGGTGTTACTGTCTAATAGACAACACGTTCTCTAATATTCTAAATGACACCAGAGATTATGGACAAGCCATCTTTCACAATTAAATTCAATATATATGCCGAATAGCGCATGTGAAACAATTGACCACCCAATACAAATAACCTAGGTGAAATCTTATTCAAAATGTGTTCAACCATATTGCATCATTGGTAGAGCAATTATCAACAATCAATGTGGACAACTTTGTATCTAGATTTCAATCCATCAAACACTGAACGAAGGTATCAGCTGGAGCTTTGCTAGTATGAGGAGCAGGCACATAAATGAACCTAATAATCATATGGATGAACAAAACAATTAAGACAGCAAACATTTTAAGAAAATCATTTTAGCTGCATGTTAATAAATCTTAATCTTAAAATGGTGGTCTTTACATCAATGAAGAACACACATCATAATTTACACATGTACATTATAAGAAGAAATTGGAGAATTATTATAGATTTCTTATGTCACAAACACAAGAGACAAAAATAACTAAGGCAAATTAACTTTAATATGCTCTAAAGTGTCAACAATAGTATATAGCATAATTTGTTTGACCATATAACACAAGGCATTACTAGTACATAAGAATGCATTTTTTTTCTTTTTCATTTCACACTCACATAGCAAGAAGGTTTGAGAATATTAAGAATACTTTAACATATTATGATCTTGATAGAATGTAAAAAGGCATATAATAACATTCAAACATTCAATAATTAAACTAATTCATATTTTAACATAGGGTGTTGTTAACCAGTGCCCCAGGGGCACTAGATAAGGAATAATGAATTAATGGGCCCCACCTATTTTATATTGATAGAAGTGAAAAATCAATCAGAGTAATTAAATAAGAAAACTACACGTAGGGTAGAGCGTCGGTCGGTTTCGGCCGGGTTCGGGTGAGAAATAGCTCATGTAGATGAAACCGTTGCTGAAAAAAATGAACCCATTTCCGACTGTGTAAGGTGCCGGTTTGGGCAAAAAACGGGTAGTACGGGTGGGTTCAAGCGGGTTGGTCAGAGGAAGAACACACATCCAACGATAATGGATGAGAGTTAGTTGCAGACCAATTTTTGGTCTTCACAAGAAATGAAAACTTGGTGGAGATGAGTAACTCCATTGCATTAGTGATGGTTTTCAGAATTAGGACAAAAGATGATGTTAAACTACGGTGGTTCTTCTACATTGAGCGATGCAATTTGTTGATGGCAAGAATGTGGAGTTCTTGCACTTAGAGTAGAGTGGAGATGGGTAAAGTACCATAAAGAGGAGTTCACTAAGAAGATGATGTCAAAGAGGTTTTCTTTTATTTATTTACTTAAAATTAGTTGTAGATATGTACATAGTATTAACGTTTTTTTTTGTTTAGAAAAGTATTACTAACGTTGTATTATTAATTAATATTAGTAATGATATGGTATGAGTAGTGATATTTTGACAACCATTTTGGTACAACCTTTGAGACAACTTTGTTGTTCTCTCTTCTCATTGGTCAAAAACAATAGAAAGAGAGAAAGGAAGAGAGAGAATAAAAACATAACGTAAGTATGAGAGAAAGTTGTACAAAAATTGTACCAAAATGGTTGTACAAAAATTGTACCAAAATGGTTGTACAAATATCATTTCTCTTCTCATATGGTATATGCATCATTATTCATTAAGTTGGACGTGCCATGGTACTGAGTCAATGAATGGCAATATATAATACTAGTACTTGGCTAATTTCTTTTGTGGTCTCAAGAATGACAAATAAATGTGACATGCAGCTGCCAGCTAGTGTCTAGATTAATAGGTTTGCTTTTGCTTTAAAGGTATGATTTGACAAGGCACTGCAAGACTATGTAGTATGAGTCTGATTTTGTCTGTTGGTCTAATTTTTTGTCATATATTTGTACCTATTCGGACGGGTGTGGTTACCAGTGGATTTCGATTTCCAGAATCGAGCCCGACCGTTGCTATCCACTCTTAACTGAATTTCACACATTTGTAGACCCGAAACCCATCACAACCCGCCCGCATCACACAACACAGTCTCGAATTTAGCGGGTTTTGGGCGGGTCAGGCTTTTCTGCTCAGCTCTATTTTCATCCATGCGCGTCTGTCTCTTCCTGAGAATGTTTTTTTTTCTCTTTCTTTGTTTTAAATTCGGTCCCACTTATTTTCCTGTGATTTTTTTGACTGTTAACACGTGAGTAATTCAATTGTTTCAAAGCCTGATTGTTTCACTCTTTTTTTTTTCAATTGAAATTTGTAGTGATATTTAAACTAAGACAATATAAAGTCCAAAATAAATTAGCAATATCAAAGATAAAACATATCCAGTTAATAGATCAAATACAAAATAATCAAATGTATAATTAGATCTTTTTCAAAACAAAATTGGATTGAATCTCCATGCTTGTCTGTAAAAAAAAAAAAGAATCTCCATGCTTGTGTCATCAACTTCCTTATCAAAACTCTTAGAAACACCACACTATGTTATATTACCATCATATTGCTCTTAAAAGAAGAAAAAATCAAATCAAATAAATTAGTTTTAATTAGTAACAAATACACATAATTATACAAAATTAGAAATCTAAAGAATAATAAATATGTACCTAAACTTTTGGAAGAATAATTGGATTTAAATTTTGTATCTTCACAAATTATCTTTTTTTGGTTTGCCTTCTTCTTTTCCTTTAGAGGACTTGTGAAAATGTTATGTCCTTCACCTTTGCATAATCCACAAGTATTCATGTTATGTGATAGCTCTTTTACATATAATGAAGTTCAATACCGAAGCACATACAACAAGCAATCTCCAAAGAACTTATAAAAAACTATCTCCACTCATTATAAAAAACTATCATACAAAAAACTAATTAAAATAGTTTAGTATTATTACCTTACAAGTCGACTTTGAAGGGTCCACGAGTCGTCAATAGAGTGGGATGTGACTGTCATATAACCTTTATTTTAGTTACTTGAAGTCCACATATAACTGGTAATTGCAATACGACTTTGATTTTCGGACAACAACTTCTTTGTATTCTTTTTCTCCTCCTCATAAATCTTCATGATGTCAGTCTTGATAGTGTTACGAGAAATCACACTAAATAAAGGTTGCATAGCAGCACAAAATTCTTTAAAACCAATGTGTTCAACCATTGCTAGAGGATACTCATGAAGAATTATCATCTTAGTAACTGCCCGCCTTGCTATGGCTTGATTAAATGCATAAGAACCAACCATTGCAGCTTTACACTCAACACATTTAGTTTTGATAAAAGCTTGCCTTATATCTTAATTTTTTTCGATTTGGGCAAGCCTTCCAGTGTGTCTTCAAGTGTGACGTTCCTTGCCTTGGATTACCTACAATTTTTTTTTTACCACAATAGTTGCAAATGGCTTTCAATTTTGCATCTATCATAAGTTAGCTTTCTTTTACGACCTTCAACCTCAAGTTCACATGGTACTGGGGTTTCAATTTCATTAGGACTTGAATTAGGCTCTATATTCAGAACAATTGAAGCAACGACATTAAACTCATCCACATTTAAGGGTGTCAAATTCTCTTGTACAACTTCCAAAGGAGTTAATGTTCGTTCAAAAGACATTCTGCATAGAAATAAAGAACTATGTTAATGAATAAACAAGATGTGCAAAAAAAAAAGTGCAAGATACATCAGTGAACATTAAAAATACTGAACTCATAATTTGCAAATAACAAGCTATGTTGAATTCTGATGATTAAAAAACAAACAATCGGGCACAATAAAAATGGAACAAGCTCAAACATCGTAGATATGAGAATGTCTGCAAAACAACAAAAATAAATAAAGAAGCAACAACTCAACAAACAAGCACAACTGAAGCAAAACAACCCCGAACACGATCGAGCGAAACAAACATTGCGACAAACAAGAACAGGATGCATAACACCATTGAAGGCAAAACAAAACGAGATCGACCACTGAGGCAACAAAGTAAGTAATAAACAAAGCAATACGTAAAAAAAAATACATATTCGAAACAAACTAAATCATAGAAACCAAAATGAAAGAACAAAATCGAAAGCAAATAAACCAATAACACGAGAAATAAACTACACTAAGTAACGAAAATACGAACATTGATAAAATTACATAAATGAAAATGAAGAACAGATAAACCTAACCAGAAGCACTTGAAAGGACGGTGACGGTGAGGAGAGGCTACAACTTGAAGGGATGCGAGTTAGAGAGAACGAGAAGAAGAATCGTGAAGTCCGAGAGAGGTCAGAGGAGAATAAACAAGTGTAATAAAAATTTTCATAGGAAGTTGGAAGGCATTAAGGATATTTACGTAATTCACTCAGTTTAATAGCGGGTATGGATATCCGCGGGTGCGGATACCATTAAATTTGCATCTGTGTCCATTAATTAACGGGTCGTTAAAATATTCATTTATTTTATCCATGGATATCCCTACCTCAAGCAAGTGTATGAGGAATAATGGGGTAAAGCATAGAGAGATACATAACTTATTAGCTTGTCAAGAGCCCGTTATATAGAGTCGAGGAGACCGTTATGTAGTAATGGTGGGAAGCCGTTATGAATGGCTCAATGGATGTTCTCCATCATAGCCATTATGAGTCGTCAGGTCATTATGTGACTTCATTGAGGCGGGGAGGATCCAACACATAAGGGTATGCTTTACTCGTTGAGCCTCTGAGTAATCAGACCCTAATTTGTGTCGGGTTAGGCTTTTGGCTAGTCCATAACAGTATCAGTAACAAATAAATGTCATGTATTTTTGTTTTGTAGTTATATGTGACAAAGTATTTTTCTGTAATTACATGTGATGCATATTTTTTCAATGTTTTTATATCAATGATAAATATTTTCTCCGTATTTCATTTTGATAGACAAAACATAAGGTAGTGAAATTTTCTTGTGCGAAGAGGAACTTTCTAATATTTATTTGGGACATATTTGTGTGTTTTTTTTTGTATTAGTAAAAAATATTTCTCTCGTGTTTTTATATTAATAACCGACAAATATTTGTCTTTCACTTTTTTATCCATTAGTGATAAATATTTGTTATGTATTTTTTTATATTCATCAGTGACAAATATTTGTCCTAATATTTTATAATTATCATTGACAATCATTTGTCCCGCGTTTTCTATATTAATCAATGACAAATACATGTTCCATATTTTATTTTAATGAGCATAAGTGTTTTTTTATTTATATTTATTAGTGACAATTATATATCTCATGTTTTTATGTATATTGTAAAAAAGATGTTTGTCTCGTGTTTTTCATTTTTTTTTTGGACAAGAAGAAAACTATCTCATTTCATTAGCCGCAAAAGTTTGGATGTAATCAGACATCTTAATAAACAACTGAAAACTAGGTAATGATGTGTCCGCCCTAGCTAAACTAATGAATTTGTAAAAGAAAGTTAAGAATGATCTATGACATTATCTGATGATAGCTCCTAAGTCAGGTTCGACTATGTGATTGCTATGGTAGCTATCCACCACTTTCTTAGAATCAAGTTAAAAAATTACATTATTTATGCACAAATCCTTCAACCATCTTATTGCAAATAACAAACTTATAGCTTCTCTATCATCAACTTTAAGAATGTGTGAAATCCATTCTATTTTCGCTAATATGAAGCTTCCTAATCATGATTATCCCTGATGCATACACCTATATCGACTCTATTTGACGCTGTTCAAAATGTTGCGTTGACATTACATTAATATCTTCTTGAGTTTGGCTTCTTCCACTTTTGATTGCCAGTATATTGTTGTATCATCATTCCATTACGACAGACCTGCACATTTTGCCAATCAGTGTTTTTCATATTAATCTGTGACAAATATTTGTCTCGTACTTTCTTATATATTAGCGATAAATATTTGTCATGTGTTTCTTTATACTTATCCGACAAAAAAAAAATCTAATTTTTTTATTCATCAGCGAAAAATATTTTTCCCACTTTATTTTTGTTATTATTTGATAGGCAGTTATTTTATTTTATTTTTTTAACATTTATCAGCGGAAAATAATAAATTTATATTTTAGTTTTACGGAGAGAATACAATCGAGTGGTATTTTCTTGTGTAGGTTACATTCAAATGTTCAAAAGATGATAAATAAGGGCTTTGGATAAAATAGGAAAATGGAGCACTATTTTTTTTAACGAATTGGTAGTTAAAAATCTAGCATAATGTTTAAAATGCTCAAAAATGGATTAGGTGTCACAAATTAAAAGTAATGAAAATTATGCGACAATTAATTTTCTGAGGTTTATATTAGACTCAAATTAGTATATTTTAATTATTTTTCAATTGTATTTAGAAGATATAACAAACAATTATTAAATTAACTTTTTTATTCACGACAATTTTTTTCCGATATATGAATTTTTCGTGTATAATTTTTTATAATAAATTATTTTAGTATATTGTAACTATTTTTATTTAGAAGATATAAAAAAAACTAAATTTAACTAATTGATTAATAAAAAAATAATTGTGTCTCATGTATAAATTATTCTTTTCAGGGACACTCTTTAATGATTCATTTGTAAAAAATAACATGAAAATAATGAAGTGACAACTTATTAACTTTTTTTTTGAAAGAAACTTATTAACTTTTATAATAGATAAAATATTTAAAAAATATATTAAAAAAACTGTTTAAAAAAAGACACGTGTCAAACAATGAAGAGAGGGGATGGTATTGTAATTGACATTGTAATGAATTTTCTTAAGTCTACTATAGTGAATAGGTGGAAGCTTATTTTCGGTCATTTCTAACTCACAATTTCGTTAAGATAAAATTATAATTCATTTACAAAATCTTCTCAAATTGGTCACATTTCCCAACTTAAAGCAATACTATTTCTCTTCAAACCTAAATGAGTCATAAGTGACACCATTTTCTAGGTCTATATCAAGCAAAATATATTATGTGGTGTTTTAAGTCATAAATATGTTTCCTTCAACAAAAAAAAATCATAAAATATGTGCGTAGTTATCTTTTTTCTAGTTTTCCGTTAGAGAGTGCTAATATGGTCGTTTTAATGTTTTTTTTTGAAGGAATGGTCGTGTTAATGTTGATGCTGCAAGAGCGCATAGGATTATAATTAAAATTGAGTGAAAATCTAATTTGATATTTCATAATTTTCCCTTAATTCAATTTAGGCATCTACAAAAAATAATATCAAGCAGGAATTAACACATGCGTGAGTTAACTCACGCAGAGATTTACACATGTGTGAGGTAACTCACACTGCGTGAGTTAACTCATGTAAGAACATTTTCAGAAATTTGGTTGAGAATGAGTAAAAATTGTTGGGAAAAGAGTAAAATTCTAAAATTTTTGTTAGTGTACGCTCACGTTTGGTAATGAATGGGGAAATTGCTTCAATAGTCTTTCCCATTCCCCTTACAATTGCAATCATTCCACCTACCAAAAAATCTTCCTCTTGCAAATCTCATGCTAAGGTACTAACCATTCCTAGATTCTATGCAAAGGTACAATCAGATCATAGGATACCTCATCTGGATGAGGTGAAGAAACTAGGGATCTCTGTGAAGTGTGAGGGTGGATAAAGAAATAGTTGTTTTTCGGCTTTTGGTTTGTAAGGTGATTGTGGACTCTTTAATTAATAACTCTAGAGATTTCCTTTTCCCACCCTCCCAGCTCCTCACCCGCCCTACAACATTTCATATTATATAATCCAAATAGTGTAAAAACGCTAAAATGCACCCTCCAATATTTTAGATTTCATAATCCGAATTAGTAAGAAGTGTGGGAAAAGAAACTCATAACTCAAATGATGTATCATCTGTCAAAACAAAAACTCTAATGATGTATCAGAAGTGGGTAGTCTCCCAACAAGCAAATATGGTTGTTTATTCAGAGGCATTAATCTAGCCTCCAATTTTATGATGTAATCCATTCTTATACCATGCCTTCGATCTTGCTTGAATTACAACGAATCTCTTCAGGAAAAAAACTTCATCCTTATTCTTCATCGTTCTCATCTTATCGAATCTTAAAAGACGTGACAAGGCACTGTATATCTATCAAACTTCAAATTCTTTGAGGAAGTGATTCAATTCCTTGATATTTTTTTTTAATGCTTCGAGCCACATTATGATAATATTGTTGCCAATTAGATTACATCAAAATAAGAGATTTCACCATCAATAACAAAATGTGCTGATTCAATTGCTTTAATGGAAGGGGGAAAATACACCTGATCAACATATCATACATAATACATTGTTAAGGATCATCAACATACAAAATTACAATTCTTCACCTCAACTAATGGAGAATTTTGTTACTCAGGAAACCAGTTGTTTCCATCCTGCAACAAATTCACAATTTCAGATAAAATTGAACATTATTAATCAGGTTTATAATATATGGCGTAGCCATTTAAGATTTACCTTTGCAAAGCCTTATACTGCTAAGCGATATCTATACAACTCTGGAAGACAAACATCATCTATGTCAGAAAATGGTCAATGATATGAAGTATAACATCTGCACCTTCTATATGTGAGATTTGGTCTTTGACCTGTAAATAGCAAGAAAAGATGGAGAAAGAACAGAGGCAGTTAAAGCGAGGTATTCACAGAAATGATATCATTTGACTCGATATTTGACACACTAGAAAGGGAAGAGCAAGACACAAACCTGAATTACACTATGAGCAGCAAATCTCTGTCTGCTACTATGGAAGCTAACATCTACTTTTTCCCATGACACAGAAGACAAACCTGTTACCAGCTCCTCTGCAAGTTTTCATTCCGGTTAGAAATCTTACATTTTGAAGACAACATAAAGAAATAGGCCATACATGACTATATTGTCCAACTTCAAGCAACATTCAATGACAATAGCAATCAAATCTCCTCTCAAAAAATAAAAATAAAAATAAATAACAATCAAATCGTATCTTATGAATGGATCACCTATGAATGGATCAATGAACACTAATGGGTTCTATAAAACTATTTTGATGGTATCTCCTAACCAGAAAGTTGTCATTATAAAAAATGTTGAAATTATTTTACATTTACTGTAGTTTGATTGCACACTATGAAACATGGTCATCTTTCTACTGAGTTTGTAGTTTATATAGATTTGAAGTTTGCACTTAGAGAAAAATTATCTAATGAACAAGATAGTGAAGTTTTATTACAACAGAAAACTGAAATTGTTAGAATGTCCCAAAAAATTTCACACAATATCTTGATTTTATCTTAAGAGTTATTTACAATGCCTACGCTCTTATAAGATCTACTAGGAAATGGTTTCTGAATCATATGTTCGGTGAAGAAATAGAAGCAAATGCATCAGAGAAAAAGTCATGAGAACACTTATCATGTAACAATGGTAGAATCTTGCTTTAGGTTACGGAACACTAACATTACATAAATTTTATGCTTTTCATTTTTAGAAATAACTTCTTGATTGTGTCCATATAGCTAGGAAAAACAGTATTGCAAAGGAAGGACGAAGAGAATGTCAGTGTTTATTGAACAACTTTATTATATCAATAATTTTTCCATATTAGTGTAGACAGAACCAATTGGTCAAGGATTATATGAAAGAGGAAAACAATGGAAGGCCAACCATGTAAGAGCACAGTGTGAAAGAACACAAATACACAATGTGAAAGAGCACTATGATATCAATAATTAAACTTCAAAGAGACAATATATCATTTAAAATGTACAGCACAGTAACTGCAGATAAAGTGAACATCAAGTTGCATTTGTTTTAAGAAAAATATGGTGATACCTTCTATCTTGTCAGAGCCATTATCTTTCAATAAGTCACACTGCTCAGCATCACAAGCCTTGCAAAGCTCTTCATATACAACATGTGGATATTTTTCATTGAGGGTATCCTCCCACTACCAACCAAATAGATGTACATCACTAAATGAAAATGAATGATATAATAAATCAGATAGCATTGAAAAATATCACTAAATATACCTTTGGAAGTTCATTATTACGTCTAATGGATGATGTTCTCCAGCCAACGATATCTTAAGTTTTTATGAAGGAAAACCAAATAAAAATATATGCAATAGGAAAGTTGAATTCATACATAATAAGTAGAAACATGTAGTAAATCTGAAGGATACGGTCATAGCCCACATTTGAATATATAACCCGTCGTTTGAAAGTGCGCAATGCAGACCTGCACAAAACATGACAAAATCATTTGAAGGAAACAAATTCCAAATATAAAAAGAATTTAACATGAGATAAAAACAAACATACATGAAATAATATCCATCATAGTCTTCAATCATGCGTTTGAGCAATGGAGGTTTTCCTTCATCGTCATCGGTAAGGAAAAGATGTCGGCCTGTTCTTCTAAAAATCCAATGAATAACAACACTTGCAAGTTTCTCAAATGCAGTTACCCCAAAAAGAAATGGAACCTGAAATTCAAAACCCAATCAACAAGTTTAAATACTCAAATATCAAAAACTGATGCAACTTTCTTTTATGCAAATATCACAAACAAATGCAAGATTTCATGTTCATTAGATGGTAAGACATGACCATAGAGATGAATGTGCTGCTAGTTGAATATAATATAACCATGTAATGCTTTTGATGTAAAACAAATATTTGCATCACAACATGCTATATTAAAAAAAAATACCAATCTATCAAACCAAACCCATAAACTGTCATTCACTCTAAAAGATAAACACACCAAGAAAGAAATTATAAGAGTCAAAGAAAAAACAATGTATAGTGAGGGGTTGGATAGTTCAACTGGTCTGAGCTAAGAGATAAGGAGTTTGAGGTCCTGGGTTCAAATCCGGACAAATGAGAAAAACTGATCTAACAACTAATTACTAACATTTGCCATTGAAGAATTAAAAAAGAAAAAATAATAATACTGTATAGTTGATATAGGGTCTGGTTCTTTTTGGCCCTTTGATATTAATTTACATGAAACCGAAGAATAAAAGAAATAGGATATAAATGAACCAACCCTTCAAGATTGACTTTGGGTACTATTCATGAGATGTTAAGAGCAAGACTTAAAATAAAGGTCCGCAACCACGACTTTCGCCACAACATTAGGTTTTAAGGCTTTTTTATACTGCAATTACAGCCGCGTTAGCCACATTTATCTATAATTTTCTACAATACCAAAGATTGCAACATAATATTGATGCACCTCCTACTATTTTGATTCACTAATGACACTAGATATGCATTGGTCTATATCTGAAATTTCTGAGCTGTAGATCATCATTATGAAGATAATATTAGGATCATGGTAACATTTGAAGATAAATAGCCTAATAATGAGAAACCGTTCCAAACGAAAAACAATCAAAATAAAATGGTAGAAAATATAGAGCTCCAGTAAATAATTAGAGAAATTTACAAAGCCTTTATTTATTTTTTATTTTTTTCGTAGATAGATGAGATGGCAAAGGCATCATAAACTCACACACACAAAGTGGAGGTACTGGGGTTCGAACCCCGGTCATGACGTCCGGCCTAACAATTTCGGCATTTTTGCCAGTTGAGCTAGGACTTATGGGACTACAAAGCCTTTATTTACTGTATGAAAGAAAGGACTTACTAGTTCAAAGGTCTGTATAGCTTTTTAGAGAGAAATCGGGAGAGAGAGATGGAAGAGGGTAATGTGTCATTCATTACACACCAGACTACAGAGGATAATAAGCTATGCTAGATTTATTACATCACCAATAGTCTCTTTAATCCCCATCACTAGACTAATGAAACATAAGGTAATTTTTAAGATGCAATGTTGGTACCTGCTTATTGCCCCTTGACCCCAGATGAGGTGTAGCAACAGTTACGAAATTCATTGCCTCCAGGCCACATATTGTACCTATTGAGTCCACCTTAATTTCTTTATTGCCTGAATCTTGACTAGGTTCGTTTCCAGGTGGCCTATACAGCTTCCCAATAGCATATCGTGCCACTAATCCTCCAACTGAATGTGAAATAAATGAGACTTTACGCATATTTGGCTTTCTTCGAATCACCTCAATGACCTAAGAGTTCAATTTCCTGTTAATACTTGATAGAAATAAAGATCATGTATTTAATGAAACGATACACAATTGTATAAAGATATCAAACATTAGTATATTACATTACTCTAATTAATATAGTGTTTTATTTGAAGGTAAAAGAAGGCATGAAAATGATCCATCTTCAACATATATCAGAAAGTAATTCAATAACTACCTTATTTGAAATGACAAACAAAGTCTAATTTCTCTTTGCCAATGAAGCCCAGATACTTCAAATTTGCTAAAGGGTATGGATAAAAGAGTAAACTTCATTTTTTTTTTAAAGATTTTGTCGACAAATACAAAAGACTCTGTTTTCCTATACATCACATCACTTGTGAATATTTTATCAAGGCTCTACAAAGAAAACTGTCAACAGGTTATGCTTTACCAGTCATAGGGAAAATATGTAAAAAAATATTTCAAGATATTCATTATCATCTATCGAAGACGGAAACATTTATATAATATATGTGACTAATACAAGGCAATATAATCTAGGGATAATGAGCATAGTGAAGATATAGTAAATTCGTTTACACAAGACATGGGATTCATCAAACAAACCTCCTCAGCCAATCGCTCGCCCATTACGTCCACACCATCTAGTGTATGCTTAGACACATTTCGTTCGCTACCTGAGTGAAAGAAGATGAGAAAAATATAAAATTACATACAGAACTTAAGGCCCGCACTGGACAATATAATTCAGATATTGCAAAAAGTAAGCAAAGAAATCAAGACTCCTCAAGAAAGAAGGAAGTCCAAAGCTTGTCAACTCGGCTGCCACTTGAACCACAAAAATTGTTGTTTGTACTCATTCTAGCAAATAAATACAAGGTTCTATTGCAAAGGACATCAAATTCCGCTGAAATAATGAAAGAATTTTTTCACGAGTAAACGACAAACATGTTATTAATGTCAATGACAAGATTTCAAATTTCTCATCACTTAAACTACAATTGCACCAAGTATTAGTTAGATTAGTGAATCATTGAAAATTCGCCATACCAAATCTAATGATATTGTAAATTACTAAGACACACTAAGGTAGCTAGTTCGAAATTCCGAATGAGATAAAAAATAGACATAAAATTGGCAAAATTCAACTGCTTGAAATGAAAAAGTAGTAATAACATAAATCAAATAATTTCTAATAACAACAACAAACTATTGATTTGACTATGATCAACAAATCTTTCTAGAAAAGAAATCAAAGAGAAAAATGATTCTTACAGTGAACAAAAACCTTATCAGGAAGCTCTTTAACAAATTGTTCCGACGCAAACTTCCAATCCTTCGAACTGCAAGAACAAACAAACAAAGAATCTCTTCGATTGATTACACTAAATTCAACAAAATCTCAATCCAATTACAATAACAAACACATCAACATCAAAACAAAATCAATCAAAAACACAACATTTCACCAAAATCAATACCTTCCAAGAATTCCATTGACCATGACAACAAGATGGTCGGCGGAAGAAGAATCAGAGGATTTAGAACTCCAAACATCGCGGCTTCCATCGACGGATTCCGATGTGCACACATCGTTCTTCTCCATAGGATCAACCAGCAATCAAGCTTCAGAAGATTGTGAAATGAAGTTGGTGTTTGGAAGAGATCGGGAAACGAGAAGGAATTGGCGAGAGAAGAATTTTGGCGAGAAAGTGTGAGAAAATGTGAAGAGTTTGAATGGAAAATTTAGAAGATTTTTTTGAGTTTGAATTGAATGATGGGTAGTTAGGTGGGGTAGATGTTGTTACCTGAGAAAGAAGAAAAACCGTGTTGTAACTTGTAAGAGTGAAGGGGCGTGATTGAACTGTCGACATAAACTAGCTTTACTCACATTAGATTCTGTAATAAGAATCAAGAACGTGAAAGTTACTTTTGAAAAAAATATCTAAACAAGTAGTGGGTCGGTATTAGTTTTAATTTTAAAGAAACGATATTGGAGAAGTATTTTGTGATAATTTTCAAACAATTTTTTTTATTTTATCTATTTGTTATAAGCTTGAGTGAAAATTGTTTTATCTCTTAAAAAAAATAAATAAATTTGTTTTATCTATTTTATCTAAACGTTCCTAAGATCAAATTCTATAATGCATAAACGAGAGAGTCTTACTTTATACGTAAATTAGATTTCACTAAAAAAATTGTGTATGGTTCAAGATCAATTTACTTACTTATGCATGTTAGACAAAACTACTTTTTTTTTTTATAATTAAATAATTTCAATAATTTACACCTAGACCAGCATCATTGGAACACACTCTCCCTCCCACCTTCTAAGATGAGTTGGGGAGGGAACCTAATCATTTGTTAAAAATAGATGTACAAAAGATACACCAAATAACCTTATGATACAAAAAGGAAGAGCTCTAATTACACATGTAGAGCATTACACCATGATTTACACCTATAAGGAAACACAAAAGAGAACTAACTCATGAGCACACCATCAAAATTAGTTAAACAAAGCAAAAGATAGAAATTTTGTATTTGTATTTCTTGTCTTTCATATGTTGAGCACAACATATAAATATATACAACAAAATATAATGAGCTATAATGATAAATAATTGCTAATTATGAATAAGATGTGCTGACTTGATATGCATATAATTGTTATTTATGATTGATGTGTTGACATGAGATGATCCAATAATTATGGGACCGTGTCTCTAACTCCCCCTTCAAACGGGGGGTGAGTGATTCACACCAAGTTTGTCTCTAAGTTGACTGAAACGCGTGTGACTTAATGGCTTGGTGAGACAATTTGCAATTTGATATGTTGTAGGAACATAAGCCACAACAACCTCGTTTTGTAGTATTCGATATCTGATAGAATGAACATCAATTTCAATATGCTTATAACAAGCATGCAATACTAGATTAGAAGCTAGTGCCTTGGCACTCAATTTATCACACCTTATATAGTATGGGTTTCCTTTGCAATGGGAGGTTCAATAAGTAGTGAACGAGTCCATGTTATCTCAGCAGCTAGGACATCTAAAGCTTTGTACTCTAACTCTGTACTTGATCTTGATACTACATTTTGTTTTCTTAAGGACCAAGAGATGAGTGTTTCACCAAGGAACACACAATGACCAACCATGGATTTCCTGTCATCAATACTGGTGGCCCAGTCTGCATCAGAAAAACCTGTTATATCCAAGTCAGTGGATGACTTGATGTGTAGGAAATAATTTATGGTGCCTTGGAGATATCTCAAGATTCTTTTTAAGCCTTGCCAATGGTCACTGGTGGGTGAACTCATGCATTGACTGAGTTTATTAACAGAAAAGGCTATGTAAGTTCTTGTGTGAGTTAAATATTGAAGCCCTCTTATGACTTGTCTAAACTCAGTTGGATC
>Ga0315914_1002235_pt1 | contig 29612 bp, 12 predicted proteins | sample MpolenodulesMG_FD_203920 | JGI IMG/M metagenome (GOLD analysis project Ga0315914, IMG submission 203920) | Medicago polymorpha root nodule microbial communities from Los Angeles, California, United States - elongated nodules | ecosystem: Host-associated > Plants > Roots > Nodule | place: USA...
ATATATATAGTTATCTTATAATAAATAACTAACAAATAAAACAAATGCCACATCCACCACACCATTTTAGTTCAGTACCACATTAATGTCTTTTAATCATCATTTGAACAAAACAATGGCTCAAAACAATTATATAGATAAATCGAGGTGCAAGGGATGCCATCCTCATCCAAAATTAACATTTTCAATTCTTTTTTAGTAGTTACTCTTGACACACGACAACATTCAAATGTCCATGTGTGAAAAATATTGCAAGATGATTTTCAATCCTTCAATTTGGCTCTCAAACTTGGTTGTTTTATATTGCAAGATGATTTCTCATTTATTTGCAATGGTATACAAAAAGTAGGCTGAAAAATAAAGAATTCATATATATGCTTTTGATTCAAAATACACTCTGAGGAGGAAGATTCCAAAAGCCTCCCGTGTTTGTTGGAGGCAAATTTTTGAAATTATCCTAATTGATGGATAAACAAAGAGTGAGTATTGACTTAAATAATAATTTTGCTTGTGTTTGAAAAGATAAATTAAAAAAAAAAGTAAATGTTTAAAGAAATTGAGGTCTTGTGTGTTTACCCATAAGAATAGTTTTTTTATAGAACCCATAAAAATAGTTGTTTGTCTAACATTTCTACTGATTCAAACTACACTATGCGGAAGATGATTCCTTAAGCCTTCCGTGTTCCTTGGGGGATATTTTTAAAATTATCCTAATGAATGGGTAAACAAAAATCATGGCATTTAGCCAAAAAAATTGTAGCTGATTGATCTTTAAGTTATTTTGATTTTCTCTAACACATAAGTCTTTTAAGACGTCTGATGAGGATACATGTCACATCATACATTTAATCGCCACATCATCATTTTTGTAACGTTTGGTTAACAGGATGACTAAATTGAAAACGTTTACAAACTTAAAGGACTTATGTGTGACTAAAATAACTTAAAAACCAATTTGTTACAAACCTCAAATTTAAATGACCCATGATATAATTTAACCTAAAATACATATAAAACTTATAATAAATAGACATAGAAATCAAATACCTATATCCTATAGGTGTTTGAGAAAGACAAAGTTTTCCACTTAAATCAAATACTTATAACCCCGTGTTTGAAAAATATAAAACTTAACATTAAATCAAACATCTATAGCCTCCGGTATTTGAGAAACTTAATCAAATACCTATTCATATTTCATGTTTATGGTTTAAAGTGATTTTGCATCTGACAAATAATCGTGCTTAAATATATTTGTAAAAGAAGAATATTAATGAATATAAATTTAGATTATTGGTAAATAAGATTTATTGGATATATTATTAAAAAATATCCAATATAATGATTACAAATATTAATAACAATATCTTTACAACAAAAAAGTGTTAATAACAATAGTTAATAGCTCCCTTAAAAAAAAAATTAATAGCTAAATCAAATTCTTTTAAATAAGGGTCACTAAATTTTAAAGGCTTTATAATGTAAGCATTTTTTATGTTTAAATTTTAAAATAAGCATTTGTGGTGTTTAAATTGGCGTTAATTTTTGTCAGTGTTAGATATAAAAACCATTCATGTAAGGTGTAACTTCATCTGCTCAAGCTTTTGGGATAGTTTGTTGATAACATGGCATTAGAGCCTCTATGGCCAAGTGGTCTATTCGATCTTTGTTGACCCTGTTCTTCTTTTCTTCTATGTAAAATTTAAATCTCAGCACAAGGTTGGGCTAACATGTTACTGCCCATGCTTCATGCCCAAAGAGAGCTTTTGTATGAGGGTGTTTGTTAGATATAAAAACCATTCATAATTTTTTCACCTAATAACTTAAGCTTTCCGGATAATTGGTTTATGACAGTCTGATTGTTAATTATTATTGTCCGTTAACCCTGGCTAATTGCTCAACATTATTCCTCAGTTTGATTGTGTCTATGAGTGTAGTGTCTTTCTTTCTTTTAGTTTACCATGTTGTCCTTGTAATCTGCAGACAATTATATTGGTCTAATTAAGTTCTGTTTCGTGGGAAAGTGATATTTGTACATTATGAATTTGGATTTTGTTGATCTGTTTGAGTTTGAAGTTTTACATACTGTCACTACTTGTTGAAGTTACTTTCGCGCAACACTTGAATTAGTTTTCAGTTATTTTCATGTGTGACCTGTGATTTTTATTTTTTTTATCATTGTTTGAGAAATTGACCACTGTAAATCAGAACTGTCCTCAACATTATGTTTCTAGGCATAATTTACAAAATATTCAGCAAGATAATAATAGTTCAACAAATCCAGACTCATAATAGATAAAGCTCAATTGAAATGCCTAGAGCTTTTCAATCTTAACTTGACAGTTGGAGAAACCCTTTTGGTGGAAGTTCCAGCCTGAATTGTGGTAACTTCTTTTATCATCCCTTTCAGCTTCAACACCGACAAATTTTGGCAGCAAATCCTAGAGATAGATTCATTAAAAATCTTATAGTCTGTTGACAAACTTCAACAGTCAACTAAAGACCAAGATCCAATGCTAAATATGCATGAAAAATGTCAATAAGCTAAACTGAGACACCACACTATCAGTTTGTAACACAACTTTTTCTTTGAACTTCTCAATTGGATCAGATAGAGATATTGCATCCTAACACCAACATTTGATTATAAAGTAATCAGTAAACAAACACATTAAAAGCAAAAAGAAACTATAAGGATCTTTAAAAGGGGCACAGAGATTCAAACATCAAGATGGGATACAAATTGCAAGTGCACCTGTGAGAGCAAATTAGAGGAATAATTTGGCATAACCTGGATTTTGAAATAACACCAACAGTTAGTAAAAGAATACCTCAATTAATATAAATGGTTCTAACGTAACAGAGATGATATATAAAAATATTACTTGTTGAAGCAAATCTGAACAATTTTCTTTGAAGAGTGAAGTTGCATCTCTGTCAAAAACAACTAGTGGTCAATCACTTTAATTCTCAAGCAGTACCTATCATTTTCCCAAAAACAGAGTTCAGCAAAGAATCTTAAGTTAGTCTATTAAAAATTGAAATAATATTAGAATGAGGAGGAAGCAACTGATTTACCTAGGTACAACACTACTAACATGCTTATCGCAATTTGATTCTATGAACTAAATATACTTGATCTTTATCTCTGATCTCACTTAATAATTTCTACCATAAATGGAACCTGTACTTCAACTTTATTCATTATCTCACAAACTTCAACCATCCATACTTGTCTTCACATTTTCTTCATCTTTGTCTCACTGGTCTCACATCAATAAATTATGTTTTTTGATTTCTTCATCCTCATTTTCTCCTTAAATGAATAAAATACAGGTAAAGTAATGAGTATAAATATAAATAATATGAATAATTAAATAAGGATGTGATAAAAAACATTGTATATATTGTTTTAATCTCCCCATTACGACGATGTATTTTGTTACCTATTATAATTTCCATGTTTTATGTATATGCATTTCCAATTCAATCGACTCTCTTTAGAGAGACCCACTCATACCAGTGAGAGAGTAAGGTAATCCCTAATATACCAATTTGAGATGCCAACATTTTGGTAATTAGTTAGCAACAACTCCAATGAGTTCCCTTTAAATGGTGTAAAGATGTGAAAGAACCACCGTAAAAAGTAGGTGGGGTTTAGTATGGGAAGGGGGAGTTGTTTTCCATCATGGGAAAGTATTTTTTTGACCATTAGATCAAATATAGACCATAATGTTATTATAAACACACACCACAATATTTAATTCACTCTCCTCCATCTCTCTCTCACTCACCACTTGCAGCAACCTATTTGACCCATTTAACAACATTCAATCAATGACAGAAACCCAACAAACTCATCCTCTTCCTCCCTAGACATTCAATTCCTGCAATCAACAACAAGATCTAGGTATTCAAATTCATAGCATCAAGATCCAATCATAATCAACAACAACTTCATCATATAATCATTTCAGAAAAGAAAAAGGAACAAATAACAAAATCTAGGTATTTATATTCATACGCAAACAAAATGGAAACAACAAAAATAAAAATAAAAAACAATGAGAAAAAATTATGATTCAATTGAATTAAACGAAAATTTGTGTAAAATAACCTCAAATAGAAAACCATTAACTTCTTATTTCAATCGGTTAAACACACGTCCTTTAATTATCTTTTATAATTTGATTCCATCTCCACTTTCAGCTATATACTACTTTTTGTAATTAAAGTACTAGCTAGTAGCAAGAAAATATTAACTAATATGCATAGAGATTGCAAGAAGAGAAACAATACATAATTTACGGAGGTTGCAGTCCGTTGAACAAATAAGGATTAGAACATAAGAAGATCAGAGTAAAAAGAATTCACAAGCGTGAAGTCATCGTTGGACGGAGGGAGGTGAGAAAGAAAGAGATGGCGGAAAGGAGATTAGAGACAGGTCATGTGAGATGGTGGGGAGAGGGGGAAGATGAGTGATTAGATTTAATATTAGATGTGTTCTATACTTGATCTAATGGTCTTCCCATGGTGGGAAAAAGAAAAATTACTTTTAACATAAATTGTTTTTAGGCTTAATTACACTTTTGACCCCCTAAGTTTTTCAAAGTTGTGATTTTGTCCCAAAAAAAAAACAACTCTTTTCAGGCCCCTAAGTTTACTTTCTGTTGCAATTTTGGCTCCCACGTCAATTTTGACCCAGTCAACGGACACGTGGGCGCCACGTGTGTAATTTTTATTTTTTTATTTTTATTTTTTTAAAATTACTTTTTTGTTTTTTATAATTTTAAAAAAATAAAATAATATTTTTGTAATTAAAAAAATTGTTTTTTAATTACAATTTTTTTTGTTTTTTTATTACAAAAATTAAAAATAAAATTATTTATTTTTTTAATTACAAAATATAAAAAAATACAAAAATAATTAAAACATTACACATGTGACGTCTACGTCAGCGTTGATTGAGTCAAAATTGGGTTAGGAAGCCAAAATTGCAACAGAAAGTAAACTTAGGGGCCTGAAAAGAGTTGTTTTATTTAGGAGGCCAAAATCACAACTTTGGAAAACTAAGGGAGGCAAAAGTGTAATTAAGCCTCGTTTTTAAGGTTGAGAGAGGCACAATGATCTTTCTTTAACTTCTAAAGGCTACATAAAAAAATAAATTAACCTTCATACCACAAATTGCACATTTCAGAGAAGGAATGTGAACCAAAAAGGGGGAAAAATTAGTTAATTAAAATTTATACACAAAACAATTAAATAGTTGATGATACACATATATTTAGACATGGTACTAATAATTCATAACCCATGATCAATAAATTTAATTTCATGATTCTGAGAACCTTCTTCTTCAGCCTTTCTCTTTTAAGAAACTCATAAACAAAAACACAGAGTTCAATCAATCAAATACTTTTATTACCTTCAAATAAAAGGATTGTTGTTGCACAACAGTGATTCAAAATCGTGTCTTCCTGAACTATAGGAGAAGAAAAAATTGAAATTAGGGTTTAGAAAAGGCTTAAACTCACTTTTCACCTCTTAAGTTTGCAAAAGTAGCGATTTTGGCCCCCTTTTAAAAAAAATGGCAAAAGTGACCCCTCATGTTTTTCCCCTTTTGCAAAACCTCAATTTTGACTTAGTCAAGCTCATGTGTCACGCCACCTAACTTCCAAAGATGCCACGTGTGTAATTTTTAATTTTAAATAAAATGCAAAATCCAGCACATCATTAATTAAAATAAAATAATTAAAAAAGGAAATTAAAAACAAATTTATCTCTCTCATTGCCACCAAACCCAGAAGAACTTCAATCTTCTTCCTCTTCCTCATCAAATACAACTAAAAACCCAGAACTCTTTGAACAAATCCCAAATCTGTCATCTAGACATAACTCAAATCGAAGCAAATCAAACAACACTCACACTTTCATCTTCAAAACCAAATCCCAAATCTGTCATATTCCAAACCAAATCGGACCAAATCTCACACTTTCCGTCAAACCCAGAAAATCACGAGAACATGTTGAATCGTTGTGTTGCAAAAATCACAAGAACACGTTGGGTCGCGAAACAGGTCGTTTCAACCCGTATTCTGTATCAATGGCGGATCCAATCTCCAAACCTCTGATCGCATTTCTCCTCATAGCTTCCTTCTTGCTATGCTCTCACGCTTCATCTGATCTATAACCCTTCATTCTTTTTTCTTTTCAATTTCAGATCCTAGTTTCCAATTTCCCAACAGGTTCTAATTATTGAACTGGTCATCTTATTTTACCGGAATTTGTTTTTTACGGATTTAATTCAATTTTGATGCAAAGAAGAAGATCAGAACAAAAAAAATTCAAGATGGAAATTAACACATTCTGATATGAAAATAACACATTCACAACAATGGATCTATTCAATCAATACTAAGACAACAACAACAACGATCCATACTCTGATTGTTCTGGTTCGATTTGAAAATTGAATCTTTGAACCACCCTATGGTTTGGGTTTTGTTTGGTTGTTCTGTATGAAATGATTGGAAAAATGAAGAGGGAATTTGAGGTTTTTGATTATGGAATATAAAAGAAATGAGATGTAAGTAGGAGGAGAAGTGATGTTAGAAAATATGGGGTGGAGGACTCTGGGTTTGATGAAAGAGCAAGAACAAAGGAAAAAAAAAAAAAAAGGAACCTGAGATGGCGTGTTGTTCCTTTTAACATTTTTGATTTTTTTTTCATTTATTTAATACTTAAAATATTATGTGGCTTTTATAAAAAAAATTAATTTTAAAAATACACAGCTGGTGTCTTTGGAGTTAGGTGGCGTGACACATAGGCTTGACTAAGTCAAAATTGAGGTTTTGCAAAATGGGGCAAACATGAGGGGTCACTTTTGCCATTTTTTTTAAAAGGGGGCCAAAATCGCTACTTTTGCAAACTTAAGGGGTGAAAAGTGAGTTTAAGCCTTTAGAAAATTGGTATTTTCGGATGAGAGAGAGAGAGAGAACCTGATGATGCTCTGGAACGGCGGAGAGCAAATTCCGACGCGGTGGTCAATGGTGGTCTCAAAATTGAACTTGGTAGAATGTACAAATGAATTAGTTGGTTTTGTAGAGGATGAAGAGAGGAAGATGATGGCGGCTTTCTTTTAGTGGGAGGAGGCCGAAATTGATCAAAAATGAAGAAAAAAGGTAGAGGAATTTGTTGTTGTTATTGTTTTACGTGAGAGAGAGAGAGAATGAGGGAAGAGAGAGTGGTGGTAGGTTTGACTGTGAGAGATAAAATGAGGAGAAAAGGGAAAGAAGTTTGAAATTAATGAGAGAAAAAGAAAGTAGAAAGTGGTGTTGATTAATATGTGAGAAAAAGTAGGATGAAAAAAGAAGATTTGAATTTGAGTTGTGCTATATTGCACGACTTCCTTTCAGATGGATTTGTACGACACCCTGCTACACATAATTTGCTCAATGAATAGCCTTGAATATTGATACTAGTTTATCCATACTAAAAGTAAAACAATAAAGTAAATACTAAAACAAAAAATAAGCATCAATATTCCTTATTGCTATGGTCATTGTGGTCATCTATACCACTACACTCCAAAGTAGTGTTTTCTTCGGTGAGATAAAGTATAAACCATCAGAGTTTATTTAAATATTAATTAATAGGATATGATTGATTTATAGTAGCATAACACTATCACAACTCACAAGAGATATTTTGTAATTTCTCATCAAATAAAAGAGAGAATAACGTTGTCGTGCAACATGCATGAAAAATGATGTCGTGCTCTATATCATTTTCCTTTGAATTTTGAATTGAGGAGGTAAAATAATATAAATGATATTTTAATATTTGTATTGTGTGAATACTTAAAATGGCAAAAATAAAATGAGGTTTTAATGATGATGTGGTAATAGGGGGTTGAGAGCTTGACACCTAGGATTAGAGACCCAAATTGTAGGAGGTTTGTATATTATTAAGATGCGGTGTTATATATCTTGTGTTCATGTTTTGTCATATCTATATAAAAAATAAAAAGTTAATGTTTTGTGGGGTGAAGGTGATAGAGCCGAATATTTTGAATATGTCAAGTCATTCCTTCAATTCCCGCAAATTTTTCTCTCGCGCCAAATCGCATTTTCCAAATAATTAAACTATACAAGTGGAAGCAATTTAATTTCGTGAAATAGTCGTGATGTACGGCTTCGCGATATTAAGTATTTCTGATTTTTTTAACATTGATTTGGATCTATTAAACAAATAGTCAAGTCAAACATGGTAGACACACCGAAAGAAAGCAATCTTGGATACCCTTTTCTTGCTTGATCCCAACTCCAAGTTATATAGATTGATAGATACCCTTGTTCCATGCAACTTCCTCTCATTCGAGTTTTTCTTTTTTTAACTCCGTGACTTTATAAATAGCCTCAAAATAAACACTTGTTGTATGCATCCAAATTAACTCATAAAAGAAACACATGTTCTGTGATGGAAGAAACTTTTATTTCTTACAAACCATGTGCCAAAGAAGAGATCATTGATTTGAACCAAATCACACTCCGACCCTTTAATCTTTCTGACCTTGATGATGTAATGGTGTGGCATACTGATGAAAAGGTTGCCGAGTTCTGCTCATGGGAACCTTACACCAGCAGAGACGATGGCATCAACTTCATTGAAAATATAGAAAGCAAGTTTCTTTGTTGCAAAGCAATATGCATTAATGATCGTGCAATTGGTTGTATTCTTTTGTTCACACCTGAAGATAAAAGCAGGAACCAATCTGCAGAACTTGGATATAATCTAAGCTCTAAATACTGGGGTAAAGGAATTGTCACGTGTGCTGTGAAACAAATTGTTAAGGTTACATTCGACGAATTTTCGTACTTGGAAAGGCTTGAAGCACTTGTTGATGTTGAAAATGTTGGGTCTCAAAGAGTGCTTGAGAAAGCTGGTTTCCAAAAGGAGGGAGTTCTTAGGAAGTATTTGGTCATGAAAGGAAAAAGCAGAGATATGATCATGTTTAGTGTTCTTTCTACTGATCTCCAACTATGATTCATTTGTTTGGAAATCATAGGGGAATCTTGAGTTTCCAACTTTAATAAGTTTCATTTTTCAATTGTAATTTTCTTTTAAAATTGAAATCTATCTTTAGAATCAATTCTGATGAACTACATTTTTTTTGTGGTAATTTGAGGTTTGCCTTGTTAAGAAAGGAAAGTAACAGGCGAGCAAAGTTAAAACACAATCTTTGAGCATTATATTATAATCTATAAGGTGCTGCTTATGCTTAGGTCTAAAGGTGTACTAATACTTGAAAAATGATGTACCAAAAATCCTGATTTTAATTACAATAAAAAAAATTCAAGTCAACAAAACTTCCAAATAAATATTAGTTCAACAACAGACCAAAAACAATTATATATATGTTCAACATTGTTTTTTCTAAGAAGAATTTCTTCGGTAATCTAGAGTTTTGTTGGATATTGTTGTTTGTCTTGACAAAATTGATTCTAAATTTAAATCCACTTCAAAATAATTTAGTATAAAAAATACATACATTAAATAATTGAATCTTGGATATCATATCTAACAAAACTGAGAAAAGATTAGTGAACAAATTGCATTTTTCATTTACTTTTTGAAACATTTTTTTATTTTTCTATTAATTTATTCGTTGTTCGGTTCAATCGTAATTGAATTAATTAAACCATGATCTAAAGATCTCATCGTACGATCTCTTATCTAATAATTAAGGCACTGATTTAGATGCTTTAAAATTTGGAAAATTATTCATACGTGTAGGTTTTTGATAACGATGCTCCACACATATGTATATATTTCTTTAAAAAAAACATATTTTACATCCTCTCCAAAAAAAAAATTATTTTACATGATAAATATGAGATATTTCACATATACACGCCAACTTGCATCCTAGGAAGATCAAAGGTATATAAAATTGTGGTAAATTAGTGAAGATGTAAATGATCTATATAAAAATGGTGTTAAAATTATCAAATTATTAGACACTAGTAGCTAGCTATAGATTAGAGACAACCGTAACTGATGCAGTGATGCCTATCCATCCTGTTTCTGCTCTCTACAAACCCATCCACACCTCGCACAAGCCATCTCTTGAATCACAAAACAACAAAAATCACTTTCGATCTATGATTTTTCAATATCTCATGAAATCCATTGGATAATATATTTATACTATAGTGCATATGGTTTTTTTTAAACAGTATATAGTGCATATAGTGCATATGGTTTCTTAACTATCATTAGAGCCAAAGTTGTTATCAAATTCATTACTTGTTACTTATCGGAAGAAGGGAAAAAAACTATTGTAATTGTTTTTCAATAACACTTTAAAATATTTCTAACTCTACAGAGAAGGTTGAGTGTCGACACAGTGCAGAGGCAAGGGTTTGTAATTTTTTTTTAAACAAATAAGGGTAATTTTATTCCCTCAAAAAAAAAAAAAGGTAACTTAATAATTTTCATATGAATTTTTTTTTTCTTAGGTGGGTCGCGGTCCACACTGTGTATGAGAAACTCCATCACTTGATTAGAGTTCTTTTTTTATAAACTCAATTTAGAAATCGTGTTGTTCATGGATGATGGGAATAAGAGAAAAGACACCAAATCAATAATTTATTAAAAATGGTTTTCAATTGTTGGTTATTGGATGGAGCCAAGATTTAGAATGAAATAAAATAACTTAGGTAACATAGGGGTCAAAACTTGTCCAAAAATAACTTAGGTGTTAGAGTATATTATGATTTAGATAAAAAAAATTGAATTTTGTATTTTGTTCACAAATATTATTATTATGGTTAATAATGGATGATTAATTTATTTTTCTTTACAAGAATAAAAAATTATATATATAATTTTTGCTAGAATATATAAAGAATTTCAATAATTTCATTTATGTGAGCTTCATAGGTTTGGATCGCTTGTAATGCATATTCAAGTCAACGATGGCAGGCAGAGACATGAAGCAACCTTGAAATCCCTTACTTCCTTTTTCTTGCTTGATCCCAACTTGATGATACCTTCTTCCGTGCAACTTCCTTTTTTTCATCTCCATGACTCTGTAAATAGCCTAAAATTCAACACTTGTTGTATGCATCCAAATTAACTCATAAAAGAAACACAAGTTATGGAAGAAACTTCTATTTCCTCCAAACCATGTGCCAAAGAAGAGATCATTGATTTGAACCAAATCACACTCCGACATTTTTATCTTTCTGACCTCGATGATCTCATGGTGTGGCGTACTGATGAAAAAGTGGCAGAGTTCTGGGGGGAACCTTACACCAGCAAAGACGAGGGCATCAACTTCATTGAAAATATAGAAAGCGATTATCTACGTTGCGAAGCAATATGCCATGATGATCATGCTATTGGGTGTATTAACTTGTTCTCGAGTTCACGTCATGATCTAAGCAGAATCAAATGTGCAGAAATTGGGTATGTTCTAGGCTCTAAATACTGGGGTAAAGGGATTACCACGTTTGCTGTGAAACAAATGGTTTAGGTTGCATTCACTGTATTTTCATACTTGGAAAGGCTTGAAGCTCTTGTTGATGTTGATAATGTTAGGTCGCAACGAGTACTTGAAAAAGTTGGTTTTCAAAAAGAGGGAGTTCTTAGAAAGTATGTATATTTTAAAGGAAAAAGCAGAGATATGATCATGTTCAGTCTTCTTTCTACTGATCACCAACTATGATTAAATATATGTAACAAAAATGAGAAAAGATTAGAGGACACTTTGCATTTATCATTTAATTTTTTACTTTTTAATTTTTTTTTACCTTTTTATTAATTTATTGGTTATCCGGTTCAATCTAATTAAACCATGATCTAGATATATCATCGTACAATCTCCTATCAAGTACTTAAGGCATTGATTTAAATCTATGAGGTCTAGATGCTTTAAAATTGAAGAAGTATATGTATGTGTACGTTTTAAGTAACAATGCTCCACGCATACGTATGTAATTTCTTTTTCTCTTTTAAACAGATTTTACATCCTCTAAAAAAAAACATACTTTACATGACAAATATGAGATACTTCACATATACATTTGAATATGCATCCTAGGAAGATCAAAGGTATATAAAATTGTGGTAGATTAGTGAAGATGTCAATGATCTACATAAAATAGTGTAGAAAAATGGTGATGCCTTATCCATTCTTTTTCTGCTCTCTACAAACCCACCCACACCTCGCACACGCCATCTATTGGATAATTTTTCAACTATAGTGCATATATCAATATTAAAAGCTTTTTAACTATCATTAGAGCCAAAACAAATTCATTGCTTGTTCACTAAATATGGTATATAACTCTTGTAATTGTTGCTTATTGGAAGAAGAAAAACTATTGTAATTGTTTTTCAATGACACTAAAATATAGAGACCAACATTTGTAATTTTTTTTAAAACAAATCAGGGTAATTTAATAATTTTCATATGAAATATTTTCTTCTAGTAGGTCGCGGCCCACCCTGTTCATGAGAAACATCGTTCCTTAATTAGAGTTGTCTCTTGATAAACTAAATTTAGAAATTGTGTTATTCATATATCATGGTAATAAGAGAGAAGACACCAAATTAACTAACATTAGACATAATTTAATAAAAATGATTTTCAATCGTTGGTTATTGGATAGAGCAAAGATTTAGAATAAACTAAAATCAAATCAAAATTATTCTGAGACGTAACATAGGGGTCAAAAAATAACTTAGTGTTAGGGTATATATGATTTAGATAAAAACAATTACATTTTGTATTTTGATCACAAATTTTTTTTTTGGTTAATTGTGATGATGATAGTTATATATCAATAATGATGGATGATTAATTTATTTTTCTTTACAAGTCAACCATGGCAGGCAGAGACATGAAGCAGCCTTGAAGTCCCTTACTTCCCTTTTCTTGATCCCAACTTGATACCTTTCTTCCGTGCAACTTCCTTTACTCTACTTTTCCTTTTTTCATTAACATGACTCTATAAATAGCCTAAAATTCAACACTTTAATGCATTCAAATTAACCAAGATAAAAAAAATACAAGTTTAAGCACCAAAAAAAGAAAGAATCAAGTGTTGAGATGGAGATAACTTCTATTTCTTCCAAACCAGCCAAAGAAGATAGAATTGATCTAACCCAAATCACACTCCGACCCCTTAATCTTTCTGACCTTGATGATCTCATGGTATGGACAACTGATGAAAAAGTGGCCAAGTTCTGCTCTTGGGAACTCTACACGAGCAAGGATGATGGCATCAACTTCATTGAAAATATAGCTACCAAGTTTCTATGGTGCAAAGCAATATGCATCAATGATCGTGCAATTGGGTGTGTTTCTCTATCCTCGAGTTCACCTGGTGACAAATCCAGGAACAAATGTGCAGAACTTGGCTATGTTCTAGGCTCTAAATATTGGGGTAAAGGGGTTGCCACGTGTGTTGTGAAACAAGTGGTTAAGGTGGCATTCTGTGAGTTGTCTTACTTGGAAAGGCTTGAAGCTTTAGTGGATGTGGAAAATGCAGGGTCTCAAAGAGTGCTGGAGAAAGCTGGTTTCCAAAAGGAGGGAGTCCTAAGAAAATATCTGTTCATGAAAGGAAAAAGTAGAGATATGATCATGTCCAGTGTTCTTTCTACTGATCTCCAACTATAATTCAATTGCTTGGAATAGGAGAATTTTCACCATAGGACAAAACCACACACATAAGATAGATGATGTGTTCTCCATCTCTCTGACACCTTAAGTTGTATATGCTATTTAGCTTTTGCTTATTTCGTGGAATTTAAAAGACTAATGAATGCAACACCCTTTAGTAAAGTATAACTGATTTCTATCCTAGCATCTACGGTTTAGTCCATTTAAAATAATTTCTTGTTAGGCAAGGAGAAAGCAAATTCACATACAAATAGGTTGGAAAGGAGTTCAGAAGGATCTGCAAGCCCTGGCAAAAATTCAGTCCAACAAAGAAGGCCCTATTGCTAACAAAGCACAAAAGATGCCAGAGGACTTCACGAACAAGCAAGTAAAGATGAAATTGAAGTTGAATCAATTCTTATTGTTCTGGTATTTGATGTTTGTAAAATGGAGAATAATATTGCAATGTTTGCCTAGTTAAGAATAGAAATAACAGCCAAGCAAAGTCGAAAGACAATGTAGAGGCATTAAGTGGTGCTTCTTATGCTCAGGTCTAAAATACCATACCATTAGTTGAAAATGACATACCAAAATTCCAGATTTAAATTACAGTAAAAAAAAACATTCAAGTCAACAACAAAACTTTGGAATAAATATCGGTAAAAGCAGGAGAAGCATCCTAAACAAACAAAAATGCATTATGAAATGGATCAAGCTCCAACAATTTCTGGGGTTCCCTCAACCATTGTTTCATCTGCAGGTCTTTCAACCTTTGTACCAACATCTTCAGAGTAATCTCCATGAACCTATGACCAATAATAAACAATGAATTAACCAACTGAAGAAAACAGAAAAATAACACAATAATATGGGTTGTTCAACCATTGTTTTCTTTTGACCGAAAAATAGCGTAATTATATCTTAGGATCATAATTTGTCGAAAAACTTAAAGGAAAATCTTTAACCAAAACAGCTCAATATGGGTTGACTAACATTCTAGTGTAAAGGAATCATTAAATAATAGTAACTTTCATTCAAATGGGAACAAAGTAGTGGTTTCAAGTCTAGTAGTGGACATAAAAGACATACCTCCATCAACTTCCCAAGGTCAAATTTGGGAGCTTTCAAGATCTTAACTTTACGAATGAAAACATTCTGCAGAGGGTAGATGCTGGAGGTAGCCTTCTCGATCTCTTTTCCAATCATCTCAGGGATAAACTTGCGTACAAGCTCCTTCAAATCACATGAGGTGGCCTGGTTTATCATGATCTCCCTCATCTTTCTACGAATCTGATAAAGATAAAGGAAAACATATAAGCTTTTTATGCTATCTGACATAGCAAACCATTTCGTAAGCAAAATCAGAGAGAACAATTAACTAGTAAATATATAACTTAATTTACTACATACACTATAAATTAGTTATATGTGCTTGATGAAAAGAGATATACAAGTATAAGGTCACACCATATGCTATAAATTAGCCATATAAGTGCTTGACTAAAAGAGATATGCAATTACAATGTACACCAATTAACATCCTACAAGCTGGTACAGATAATTATAAGGTAGAAAATAGGTTAAAGACAAAGCAGAGTTCAAATGAAACCACTAGCAATATTTTGGTGAAAATACCTGACGGATTTGACTTGATTGAGCATAACAAGTCCTCTTAACCTGGTTAGAGCGCCTCTTGGTGAACCCAATGCAGAACATTCTCAAAGTATAGTTATCAGTGGTCTTAACATCCACATGAGCTTCAATGAGAGTCTGCCATTTTCGCACCAATGACCTAAGCTTATCGGTGGTAAAATCCATACCCTGTAGAAAAAACATACATAGAATACATCATACACTATTCATGCAACAACAAAACCCAATCAAAAAATACACAGCCACTAACATACCCAGAAGTTGGTAAGGAGATTTTTCCCCTGAACATCTTCAGCTCTCAACCTAATCTTCCTGAATGCGTTGTCCTCATCTCCTTGAAGATCAGCCAATGAAACCTCAAACACACGATGCTTGAGTCCTTCAGAAGCAATCTGATATGTAAAAACAATATAGAATCATCATTGAGATAACCATGTCAATCAAATCAAATAGTCCATACAACAAATACAACAAAAGTTAATAAATTAACGAATGTTAAGACTTCTAAACAATACTAAACACTAATTAATCATGATATAGAAAACCAAGTCAAAAAATTACATTGCCAGTAACAACAAATTCACTCACAACTATAACTTAAAGTAATAATAAAAACTCCTAAACAATAATAAACACTAATTAATCATGATCTAAACTTATATTAATTCCATCTAGATATAATTAAAAGATCAATGGAGCATATAAGCATTCATTCTATAAACTATATTCATTACCCTCATTCCATCTAAATATAATTAACAGACCGATAGAGCATATAAGCATTCTATAAACTACATTCATTGTTATTGTGCTTCAAATAAAATAGAATAAATTAAAAAACACAAATATCATACCTACTTTAATTCATTGGCTTTATGGGCCACAGTATATTAGCATTAGTTCTATAAACTATATTTCCAAACAATTCATCACAATAGCAATTAAGAACAATCTAATTTCACTGACGCATAGATAGAGATCAGTAACCAACTAACCAAATCACAATTTTAAACGAGTCCCAATTAAAATATTAAAAAATTACATGACCCAGAAGGATTAAACAAAGAAATTATAAATTTTGATTCAGAAAAAGTGTACCTTGGTACCCTGAGTACGAGAAACCAAGGTTTTGCCAACGTTCTTCACTTGGAAGACGGAAGGGGCTTTGATATCATACCAATCCTTCTTGGCAAATGGATCGGCGCTGTAAATTGATAATTGAATCAAAAAATCAGAGCTAAATAACAAAAATGAAAAGCAATGAGAGTGAAAAGGGAATGAATGAAAGCTTACGCTTTCTTCTTGCCACCCTTCTTCCCCTTTGAGATTCTCTTGTTTTTCCCGACCGCCATGATTGCTGCTCTTGAGGTACTACTACCGCTGCTGCTGCTGACGGACGAAATGCACAAAACCTGAAACCCTAATGTTAGAATGGAAGATGAATCTGTCTTATATATTCAGGTTAAACCTTTTGGGCTTACGTTTTTGGGCTTAGTATATTGTTTCGTAATACTCGTTGGCTTTCTCTTATGAAAATTAAAATGTTGCTCTTTTGCCCCCCTAAACTTGATCAAAATGTGTTAATAACTATAGTTTTTTTATTTGATAATATATATTTCAAATATTGTTATGTGTTTCAATTGGTTTGGTAGCATATTACCAACAACAAAAAAGTGGTTGGGTAGCATGTACTTGTAGGGAGGTTTTCATAATCTACTTCAAGTAGCTTGTAATTTGTAATTTTACCCTCTCAATTTTACCTCCATAGTTTTAATTGAAAAATATAATATTAATCAAGTGTATCTTTTATGTCATTTCACATATATATATGTGTGCGCGCGCGCGTAAGTTAATTTAATCATTAATTTTATCAAACACTAGAAATTCTATCGGCAAGTTTGTCCACTATCAACTATTCACTATTTTTAACCAAACAAATTCTTCGACTACTTCCTTCAAAAAAAAAAAATCTTACCTACTTTCAATGTCAAAATCAACCCCTCAAATAAATAAGAAAAGGGCTTAATTGTGACATTTGTCCCTTGTTTTCATTATTTGCAGATTTGGTCGCCTAGTTTAAAATCTGATAATTTGGGTCTCTCATGTCATGGTTATAAGCAAAGGTAACTAATCTCATACTTTTTAAGAAATATGTTAATAAACATGGTTATGTGTAACTAAATTTATTGATCTTGTAAGAAAATATGTGATATCTCACTGATCTCAACAACGTCCTTCATAGTAACTTTTTTCACAAAAAGATAAGAGTTGTTGGATGGTAATACGTATATGAATTTATGGGTATTTTAGAATTTCCATAGTCAAATAGAGAAATAGTTATTACATTTTCTAATATTTAAGATTAGAATAGTATATTGAAGATTAAATTAAATTAAATTGTTTTTAAGTTCTAATATAAACAGGCTTAAGCTCTCTATGTATTTAAAAAATGGTTAATAGGCTTTTACCCCCTGCCATTTGGGGGACTTTTGGTTTACCCCTCGTAAATAAAAACATGTAGATTCCCACTTGTAATATAAAGATTTCTTGGTTTACACCCCCCCCACAGCCAATAATCAGCATCTGACTGAATAAAAATGATGACGTGGCGTGATGACTACATTTTTTTTATTTAATTTCCACCTAGATTAAATACCAAAAGTCTAGTTTATTGGCATACCCCCCTCTCATTTCCCCCAAAACTTAAAACCTAATTTCAGAGCTTACGAAGAACAAAGGGAAAACGAAGATGAAGTGTGTTTCGAACTAGATCTAGGGTTTACAATCGAAGCAAACTTTTTTGGGAATCCAAGAAATATTTGTGGGTTTTAGCGAATTCGAAGCAAGATTTCTGCGAATCTGGGAAGCTGCGAATCTGGAAAGCAAGAGGGTTTTGAACTCGATTTAGGGTTTCTGCGAATCTGGAAACGAACGAAGAAAGAGAAAGCAAACTGAACGAAAAAGGTTGAAGAAGAAGCTTGTGGTAAGTTTACTGATTCTCTCTTTCTCTTTATGCATGCGTGTCTTGTTGTTGTTACTATTTGTAGATGATAAAGAAAGGAAGAAATGTATGTTATAGTCCCAAAAGTCTGATGCTAGATTCCATTACTGTACTTTTCCACGTGCAATAGTTCCATTTTTAGGGTTTTTTTTATTGAAACTTTTGTTTTGTCTGAGTTGTTTCTATCAAGCTGGTTTAAACCAATGGGTAGCTGACACGTGTCAATCTGATTTTGATTAAAAAATTAATTTTTTTACCACAAATAATGGGTTTGTTTAATGTTGTTTTCCATCAAAGGTGTTGGTTCCAGTATTGATGAACCTATGGTCATTGAAGAGTCTGAAGAGGGCATCTTGACTCAGGAGGATGATGGTGTGATAAAAAGTGAGACATGTATGACTGTGTTAAGAGGCTTACCAAAACTGGTTATGAGAGCCTCTAAGCCTAATTGAACAAGTGTTTTTGGTTGTATGCTTATGTTTGTCTAAGTTTAGTTTAAGACTTATGCACTATAAGTGCTTTTGTTTAAGTTACAGACATATGCACTATAAGTGCTTTTGATTAATGTAATGGCATATGCACTTTAAGTGCTTTTCATTATTGCTTATGTTATGGCCTGTTTAGAATGATGCAAATATTACTTCAAACATTTTTCATAGATTACCAAAGGAGTTACACTAGTTGCTGAGATAAACAAAAGCATAAATGCTGACATAATTCTTACTACATAATCATAACATTACAATGACTTAGAAAACAATTACATTAACTTGAAAACAACTGAAATACAATTCAAGACACGGCTAGCGCAACAATGAGGCCAACAAATTTCTTCTTCTCAGCTTCAAACTTCATTTTCTGTTTCTCATGCTTCTTTGCACTTATTTCTTTTCCATGTTCTATGCCATATTCTTTTGCAAACTCTTTCCCAAAGTCTTTGCCAAATTCTCTCAAAAACTCCATTGTCATTACACAGTTGTTGCAACCAGATTCAGACTTCAAACCAGAAGAACAACCTAGTTCGTAGGACTTTCCAGATTTTTTTAGAAATTCATCAAGTTAATCATCCCAAATGAACAACTCACAACTATACTCGATCTGCAACAAGTTTCAGGTTATAGGTTTAGCAACTATTACAAAACTGCAGATGTAAGCAAAATTTGAAACACACACAAAATTGACATCTCCAGAAAAATAAAAAAATCACTTACTCCAGAAAATCAGCATCTCCAAAACTTTCTCTTGGGATTTTCATCTGTGTTTGAAATCCACGTTTTCGTAACCTTTTCACGACCACAGATTGGTGGTCTGTTTCCACCATTGTTACTAATTGATTAAGTCCTGCTTCCACCCATTATAAACCCTAATTTCTTCAATTAAATAGGATAGAAGAGATGGATAACGAGACAACGATGGATATGGAAGAAAGGTAACGATGGAGGAGGGAAGAAAGGAAGAAGAGATGAAGAAGACAGAAATTTCGATGGAGGAAGGAAGAAGATGGAGATGGTACGATGGATAAGGGTAGAAGGAAGAGATATTATAGACTTTCTTTTTTATTTAAATTTAATTAGTTTAATCTAGGTGGAAATTAAAATTAAAAAAAACCTAGTCATCACGCCACGTCATCATTTTTATCGAGTCAGATGCTGACTATTGGCTGTTGGGGGATAAACCAAGGAATTTTTGTATTACAAGTGGGAATCTACAAGTTTTTTTTTCACGGGGGGTAAACCAAAAGTCCCCCAAATGGCAAAAGTCTGTTAACCCTTTAAAAAATAATAAATAAGTCTCAATATTAATAGGTGGATTCTAGAGTGATGACTCAATTAAGTCTCTCACTGAAGCACAAATAAAACACCATTTGATTGAATCTATGGTCCACAATATTTGAAAATAAATATTAGAACATTCATCCCCTTCCACACACAATTATGTCCATATCTATATCCTCTCCAACTATTTTTCCACGCATAGCATATCTCCAACTTTTTTTTTAGGAAATCTCCAACTTGAAAAGATGCAGATTTGGTGTGTGTTAGTAACCAATTAATTTATATAAAGCGAACTTAATATATGAATGTTAGTAACCAATTAATTTAGATAAAGCGAACATAATGATATTCATGTAGTTTAGTTGAGTATCTACCTAATGTGATTAATCGATACCATGTCACATTTTTATATTAATTTATTTTAAAATAAATTTCAATACTAAACAAATTTTATATAAAGGATATCACTTCCCAACCAAACTCCAAGCTTTGTAAAGATTCAGTGAATATTAACAACGTTTTGTATGAAATATGGTTCTTTCTTCAAACATGTATACTATCTCCATTCCTTGTCGTATTGTAATGCTTCTGGTTGGTGACTGAAGAACATACATATGGTATGGGTCTGTTTTGTGAACAATCAGTGGAGAACCGTCAAGAAAAGAGCTATTTCCAGATTCAAAACTATAATCTTTATGGACTTTTCTCATAAAACTCTGATGATATACCCTCATAATGACCATGAATACAAGCACTATCTATAATATCAGACAATAATTATGAAAAGGACTATGCAAAAAGAAACAGATTAAAATTTACATACATTTTGATCAATTAAAATAATATGGGGCCGTGTAGCCAATGATGCTTGCTTGAAGCTTTTTATTGATTATGACTGGACCTACATTACTAAGCAAATTAAGCTAATGCGCATGAACTATTAGAAAAAGCATTCTATTAGTCAACATTCATAGAATATAATTAAGGTAACCAAACAAACAAGACCAGTCATGATGCAACGTCCCAAGAGTTTCTCATAGTTTTCTCTTCTTTAACATTGGAATCTAGAAAATAAATAAGGATTATTAGAAGATCATAGTCAAGTAAAAGGAAGACAAATTCAAAGCTTAGAAACGTATCAACTAAGAGCATAGATCAATAATTAAAAAAAGAATAGGCATAAGTTTCTTATATCTAAAACAACTATGCACCATTAACATGTGCTTGTCTCATCTCAGTTTAATAAAGTAAATTTGTCGATAGTTGGAAAAGTTAAAAAAATAAAGAAAGAAAGGAAAATAGAAGAATGTGGTTATATAAACTAAAATGATACGGTATATGGAGCTGTGAAAATGAGTTTGGGCACCCTAAATTTTCCCGCACCACCAACACCCTATATTTTCCCGTTAAAATTCATACCGAATTATTGAATCATGCTAGTCTCACATAATTTGGCGAAATCCATATAAATTTTAATCAATAAAAAATAATGTTTTTTTTCAATGTGTAAGAGTATCAAACCTAAATCTTCAAGGTTGAAGAACAAATTTTCAACAAAGTGCATTAATTACTTTTTTATATTTTCTTGCGAAAATATAAAATCAATACAAACTAAACTCTATAATAAAAAAAAAATTAACAGATGTTATGATCCGATAAATAAATGAACATTTTGAACGTATAGACAAGTATAGCAATTATTCACTCATATTATAAGCGGCCCCCCCACCTCAAAACTCAATTCCACCCTTCCTGTTGGTCCTTTGTAGACATTTCATGTTTTTTTTTGTTGACAAAAGTAGACAGTTCATGTTATGAAGTTAGGAGATTGTTGATTTTGTTAGCAGTTAAGGGAGATACTTTGGTAGTAGTAATTTGAGAAAGATTACATGGCGAGATTAGTTTTTTTTTTTTTTTTATGGTTGGGGTTTGAAGTGACCTTGTATATATTATGCATTGTGCATACCAACTGAGTTAAGCTCACGATGACATTTTTTTTAGGGAAGGTTATAAAGTTTAGTTTATTCCCTTTTTTTTTATAAATAAATCCTTGTATATTTGAGCTCAGCACATTTAGACATTTTTTAGCACATATTTTTTTTTGAGAGATTTTTGTAGCATAAAATTGAATACAGATGCATATGATAGCCACCCGATTAAATAGGTTAATATTTGTAATTGCAAGCAGAAATACATGATTTATTCCTTTTTTCCTGATGCATTAATATTGTGATGACATAACCAATATAATTAGGGCTAGGTCACTAAGTATAAGAAATAAAAGACGGTATCATTCCCAACAAAAGAAAAGCATAAAAAATCATCATGAACAGAAGGTCGTTTTCTAACCAATGATTGAACTCAAGTGGTTATGAGCTCCATCAAAGGAACAATCGTTTGAGAGAATTTAAGTTTGATTCCTGGATAGAACAATTCTGGGTCAGACTATACTTACCTCACGACCGAACTTTGGATTATCAAAGCCACATTCCATTGAAAACCGGAGGATTAACAAAAAGAAAAGAAAAAGGAAGGTCATTCTCATCATTGCTTTGGTGTCTCAACGCATAGGACCGAGACACCAACTACATAATTAATGTTATGTATTTTTTCTCTTACTTGCCATATTCATTAAATATATCTACTTACATGAGAAATAAGTAAATTCTAACATAAGGTATAAAATGAAGAGATTAATTTATGTGCACTTACAATAGAAAACTTGTTTTTACATATGCATCCGGTTAAACCAAATTATAATGTCACTTTTATAGGTTAGTTCTAAAATATCCATGTGGTGTGATTTACTTGGATGTTCATATAAATTAAACCCTAAAATAAATCAAATACTCCATTAATATTGTGAAAAATTGGTTGGTGTTTCTTATAATCAGAAACTAAAAATAGTATATTTGTTATTCCTTATAAAAACGACAGAGCAGAGGGCATTCCATGGTAAGGAGGGCCAAAAAGAAGGCCCCTCCAACAAGCCTCGTCTTATTATCCATAGCCCCCACGTACCTTAGAACATGGACGAAATTATTGCACTCTTCCCTACTTACATTTTTGCATAATTGCACCTCTTTTTCTCTCGTTTCAAACACCATAAAAGCTCTTGTTGAACAACAAACACTTGCTTGTGCTTGAAGCAACAACACAATCAATCCCAAATTAGAAAACTCAGCAACATACCAGATATATAAAAAACCCTTCTTTGTCATCACTCATCATTGTCCTTGAATCCAACCAAAAGAACTAACTAACACGTGGGTTGCAATACTATGTCCTTCTCCTTCATCCAAATATTCTCATCCTTATAAAAACTACAAACTTAGATAAGATACCAACAGTTTTTTTCATTTGATATGGAAATCGAATCAGCAAAGTGCGAGTGTTGCGGCTTAAAAGAGGATTGCACTCAAGACTACATCAGTGAAGTGAAGTCAAAATTTGATGGAAAATGGTTATGTGGGTTGTGTTCAGAAGCTGTTAGAGATGAAGCTATTAGAGGGAAAAAGACATTTGCAATGGGAGAAGCAATAAAAGCTCACATGTTGTTCTGTCGTAAGATTAAATCAAATCCTGCAGTTTGTGTTGCTGATGCTATGAGACAGATACTTAGGAGAAGGTCAAATGAGTTGTCTTCATCAAACAAACACAGTACGAGGTCAACTTCAACTTCCCAAGTGGGTGGTGAATAAAAAAAACAGAGGAGATTGGAAAGGTTGGAATAGGACACACCATCACTCCGTTTTTGGTATGGTTTGAATAAATGTTTAATTACCTCTTTTGTGGCTATGCCTTTTCATTTTGTCTTCTTGTCTTGTATGTATAGGGACTGTTATTTCACACCAACTGTTTATTTTCTTTTCCTTTTTCCTCTTTCTATGGTTTGTGCTTCCTTTCTTGGCAACAGAAGTGAATCCAATTTTATTCTGCATGAAAAAGATCAATAACCATTCTCTCTCAAAACTTCTGGTCATTCAACACACAAACATTGCTGATTTATTGGGTTATCTTCTACTTTGTTTTCCATGTTATCTTACAACAGTACCCTTTCCAAATGATTCACATGGATACAAAATAGTGCATCTGTTTTTATTTTTCAAAAATGTAAAAGAAGCTAACGTACTTCGTAAGTCAAGTGACGTTTGATGAATTTTAATTGTTAGGTTAGATATTCCACAAATAACAAATGACAGCCACACTCTTTAAATATAGTTTTTTAGATCCTTGAGTGAGATCTTAAGTTACTCCCACTAAACAAGTTGGATCAATATTTTACTAAGAGGGTCAACATAAATAAATAACCAAAATTATATCACAAAAGTATCTTGCCAAAGCTTCTCAACCATAATCAAAGCAGAACATTAGATGATTATTACTTTTTACAATTTGAATTTTTCCACAATTTTCTACATTGATCTCTCTTATATTATACCAACTATAATTGGCAAATGGCAATAGCAACATTATGCTAGTCCGAGTGGAACTTAACTTGAATACCTGGTTATTATAAAAGAAAAACTATAGTTGACAAGGTTGCATCTATTTTGATTATGGATGATGAGACACGCACTACACACTCATCGGTCATCATCTAAGACAACTCTTGACTCTCACCAAGGCTTAGACCTATGATTCACGAGGAATGCTTACCTAGTCACAAAACACAAATAAAAAAGATTTAGGCACACACTCATAAATTGAAAAAATTAAAAGAGAAAATAATTGCATGATGTGACTAAAGTTTTTCTCATTTATTTTTCTCCATTTATTTTAGTGTGTTCAAACTTTTTTTATTTGTGTTCATGCCCAAGTAAGACTTGCTCGTGATTCACATGTGAACAAATAACATTCAAACACACACACACATATACACCGTTGATGCAAAGATTTTTTATAAACACCAAGCTCAGTCTTGAATGGAGATTTGATAGTAAGAACATCATTGGTGAACATTATTTCTCTTCGTGAGATCTCAAACCTCTACCATTAAGTTACAGAAACCCCTGCTCAACCATATTCGAAGATTGGCATGGCAGACCTGTAAAACAACGTGGCCAAATTTCCAATGGGCAAGACTATCTACCTCCAAACCAATTCATAGTATTTTCAATCCGAAAATTAAGATGAATTTGACAATTTGTAACAGTGAACCTTTAAGTTCCATTACATGCCATGATATGTACAGGACAAGGAGAAAATTGAAGATGCAGCAGTGTGAATCCATTCACTAATACAAATAAATCACCAGTAATCTCTACAAGAACAAATACCACCACTACAATGGTGAAACCTAGTCCTATCTCTTACAATAATCTCTATTTGATACACCTTCGAGACCAACTTCATAAAGGAATGACAATCCTCACATATTCTAAGATTTTTAACAATGCGAATGCACAATTCTTTCCTCCTACTAATTAGCCCATAGCAAACTGCTAACTTTTCACTATGCCACAGAACCAATTCTTTTTTATCTTCCTCTTCTAAATCAATCAAAATGCCTGAGGTACTCGGTTTGTAGCCGACCAACTTCAATTTACTGACTACCTCATCTAACTTCTCATATATTTCATCTGACCGTTTATGATATCTATCAGCCATCATAAACATATGCACCTCATTGTTTATTTCAATCCTGCTAGACGCCTTCTCCTTTGAGATACCTTTATAACTCATTGATTTCCTAATCAGTCCAACATCATTCCACCTTTTTTCTTTGGCATATATGTTTGACAAAACCACAAGGGCTCCATCATGATCAGGCTCTAACTCAAGAAGCCGTTTGGCAGCAAATTCCCCTAACTCAGCCTCCCCATGAACTTGACAAGCAGACATAAGGGATCCCCAAATGATAACATTTGGCGCAAAAGGCATTGTCTCGATAAGCTCAACAGCTTTTGTCATGAAATTGGCTCGACAATACAGGTCAACCATGCAACCATAGTGCTCACAGGTCGGAGAGATTCCATGCTCATTAATCATGGATGAAAATAATTTCTCACCTTCCTCAACTAAACCCGCATGACCGCAAGCATAAAGGACGCCTATAAATGTAACACCATTGGGTTCAATATTTTCTTCTTTCATCCTATGGAAAAGGTTTATAGCACTATCTGCATTCCCATGCATTGCAAATGCATTGATCATACTGGACCAAGATATCACATTTTTTCTAGGCATATTCTCAAATACCTCTCTTGCTTTGACCAAGTTCCCACATTTGGCATACATATCAATCAGTGCATTGTTAACAGATAGAGCTCTTCCAAACCCACTTCTATCTACACAGGTATGAATCCAATTTGCTTGAGCGAGTGCGCCAACATGAGAACAGGCAGAAATGACACTCAACATTGTGATCTGATCAGGCACTATTCTCTTCTGTAGCATTTCATCAAACAATTTAAGAGCCTCTTGAGGCTGATCACTTTCAGCATAACCAGATATCATGGCACTCCAACACACCAAGTCCCTTTCAATCATTTGGTCAAATATGAAACGCGCATCCTTAACCATTCCAAGTTTTGCATAACCAGAAAGCATTGCAGTTGAAACTATCAAATGTTTCGATGAGAGCCCGTTGTATATTTCCCTAGCCAAATCCATTGCACCACAATTTGCATACATGTTAATGAGAGCAGTCTGTAAATGTGAGTTAATAGCATAACCATCATCCTTAACAAACTCATGGATTGTTTTGCCATAGCTTAAATTTCCAGCATGGCCACAAGCAGAAAGCACAGTACAAAGGATAACAGAATCAGGTTTCACATCACAGCTCCTCATATCTTCAAAGAGCCTTAAAGCATCATCATAATGACCATTCTGGCAGTACCTGTTTCAAAAAGAATCTTATTAAAAAAAGTAACAACAAATTGAATGCCTGCAAGTATTTAGGTTATCTAAGGATAAACAACTTAATTAAGTGTTTATAGCATAAACACTTATCATATAAGTACTTATGCATAGCTAATCCCATACCTAAAGATAAAATAAAGTCAAATTGTTTCCATATAAGTTATCATGGACAGCTTACAGAAATAAGCAGAAAACGGCTTAATGACAAATCATAAGTTGATTCCATAACCTCTCCGAAATAGTTTTAGAAGTACTTGGCTTTGATTGGATAAACAACTTAATATGCAGGCTATAGCGTAAGTGCTTATCATATAAGCCTTTATTGAATAAGTTATTTCTATAACACAAGATAGAATAAAGTCAAAATTGTTTTCATATAAGCAATAAGTTGTTTTCATAAGCTATCTCGGAAAGATTATGTAAATAAGCTGAAAATATATGAATATGTCGTAAGCTATTTTCATAAGTTCTTCTAAACAGTGCCAAAAGTGCTTATGACAGTAGATAACCTAAAATAAGCCAATCCAAACATGCCCCTTGTTTTAATTTTAGTATATAGGCTCAAATAAGTTAATCCAAATACGCTCTTAAAGTTAGTATATAGCATACCCATCAATTATCATATTCCAAGCAACAGCATCCGGTTGTGACATTTTATCAAACAGTAACCGTGCATCCATAATACGGCGACACGACGCATACATTGCAATTAACCCGGTTTGAATAAAAGGGTCGTCAACGAACCCAAGTTTTGAAGCAAGACCATGAATCTCCAAGCCATGGTTAAAGGCAGAAACTTTAGAAACAGCTTTCAACAATGGAGGGAAACTAAAGCGGTCAAGAGTGAAAGCGTCAATAGCTCTAAGGTTATGATATAGAAAAATGGTGTTTTCAGGGAAGGAAGTGCGAGAGAGATGACGAAGGAGTTGATTGGAGAAATGGGTATGTGGGTTTGGGATTTGGGAGAAAACGGAGAGAGCGTAGTGGAGGCTTGAAGAGGAAGAAGAAGAGAGGGTGCAAATAGAAAGAGCGAGTTTTGAAAGGAGGGTGTTGGTGTTTTCGGGGGTGGTGTTGGAATGGAGGATTTGTGCATGGATTTGTTTAAGGTGAGAAAGTGTTGTGGAAGATGAAAGTGTTGTTAATAGTTGAGGATGTGTTGTTATGCGATTGTGTGTATGGGACATGGTGGTCATTGCCATTTCCACAGCCATACTCAAGAGATATGATTATGATAGTGGATGGATACTTCCTTAGGAGTTTAAACAATGGGATAACTTTTTACTTCAGAAAAAAAATTAAAAAAAAAACTTCCGCATAGAAAGTTGGTTGTCTAATTATCACTTTTATATGTGTTTTACTTTGCATTTTAGACATAATTTTTTAGTATAGGGAGAGGGAAATGTTAGAGAGAGAGAGAAAGGGTTAAATACATAAAATATATTGTTCAATCCTTTTCATCTTTTTACATTTGATTGTATGGAAAAAGGGTTAAATACAATTCAATCCATGTAATTTAGGAGAATTCTAGTTTATCTTTGTTTACATCTACAAATAATTATCCTACTAGCTGAGATCAATAGATAAATGATTAATGTTTAGGCAAGAAAAACTCTCAATCGATGGCAGGCTATGCGGAGGCTAGGACATATTAGCAAAGGAAAATTGATTTGCTCTTAAGTCTATTGACTAAGAGCGTGTGTCTGAAGATCTCAAACTAAGTCAAAGCTCTACTGGACAACGAGGTTCAAAACCCACACCATATGTTTTATATCGCCCTTAACCACAAAAGGTGATAAGATATAAATAATGCATGTGACCTTGTCAACATATCATGCTGTGAAATTGGAAGCTAAGAGCCAAAATATGGAGCGCGATGATCACCCCAACAAGGGAAATTCATGCACTACCCGTGAAAATAGTCGAGTAAAGGATGAACATTGTAGGTCATGTCATTTGACTAATAAGAATAGTTTTTAACTTTCCCTAAAAAAAAAAGAATAGTTTTTAACTATAAATAAATTATAAGTCATTTTAATATCAATTCAATTTCACAACTTCACTAGAGATATCCACATGGATAGCGCAGCAAAACATGTGTTGTTATGTTGTGAAACATGCATCAAGGAGGACATATATAGTATTTAGAGTGAACCATCAAATTCATCCCTGAATTTTCACGCGTCGGCCAACTCCGTCCCTCAATTATGCGAAATATCAACTTAATCCCTGAATTTGTCAGACGTCCATCAAAAATGTCTCTTCGTCCAAGTGCTCCGTTAGCCATGCTGAGCTATCGCCCTGCATGTTGTGTTGTCTTGTACGCGTGGCAAGAAGGAAGCCACATGTTCAGGGACTAATTTGATTGAATTGGAAAAAGTTGAGTTTTCACTTTTCAGTTTATTTTTTCTGCTTTTCCCATTTTTCCCCTGCATTACCCATACCTCCTTCTTCACATTTCAGAACATCAAAAACGTCTTTAACCCTTCTTCTTCCCGCTAAAACTTCCTCCATTTTCACCCCTCCAAAATCATCATCATCTCCGGCGATTCCTCCATTTTTGAAGGCTGTGATTAAAGGTAACACCTTTCCTGTTGTTTATCAAATTTTTGTGTTCGTATTCACCCTGTTTTTGTCCGTTTTTGTGTTT
>Ga0315914_1002236_pt1 | contig 29607 bp, 15 predicted proteins | sample MpolenodulesMG_FD_203920 | JGI IMG/M metagenome (GOLD analysis project Ga0315914, IMG submission 203920) | Medicago polymorpha root nodule microbial communities from Los Angeles, California, United States - elongated nodules | ecosystem: Host-associated > Plants > Roots > Nodule | place: USA...
GCAAATATCGATCCCAACTTCCTCCAAGATCAAGAACACAAGCACGGAGCATATCCTCTAGAATTTGAATAGTTCTCTCAGATTGACCATCAGTTTGAGGATGGAAAGTTGTACTAAGATTCAAACGTGTTCCCAATGCAGCTTGAAAAGACTTCCAAAACTGAGCAGTAAATTGAGCACCACAGTTATGACGGATCAGCTAAGTGTGCTCTCCAACCATCCCGGGAGAAGCGTGTGAAGCATCTGGCGCCATATCTGAGCATAAATAGTTGTCTATCAACATTTAGAAGCTTATTCTATAACTTTAGTAACAACAGATAAACATGAAATCCCCTAATATCTACTCTAATCTCTAAAATTTATCTCTAACTCAATAATCATGTCTAACTATGTACTAATTGAAATGTATTTTGATAAATATACCTCAAAGAGTCTCAATGTGTAATTACCAAAAGTGGGCACTCTTCTCCTTTCTTAGAACCCTAACCCCAATCTCCAAAATCAAACCCAAATTAACTTGTAGGATTGGTTATAGTTTTGCTTAGATGAAGAGTTTTTTACTTATGAAGGCTTGGTTTGGTGATTTAATTTGATGATTTGGGAAAGAAAGAAACAAAATGAAGAGAAAAGGTGAGAACAGAGAGAGTTACGGGAGGGAGTAGAGAAAGAATGTGGAAAGTGTGTTTTTTTTCTTTCCCACGTGAGTGTCTAGTAAGTTCCATATGTATATATAATTATTATTATTACTTATTTATTTCTTTTCTTTTCTTTCCCCTATTAATTGAAACGGTGCGTTTCAACTTTTATAAATAAAATAGTGTTTAAATATTTTAACATATTACTATACTCATCAAAATTCACATACTTGAACAATTTCTAAATCATGCATATATATGTCACCATATGTTAAATCTAACATATTCACATTTAATTAGATAATATACACATGCATTTAGAACACCAAATATTTCATAATAGGTCATCACTTATATGCATATTATCTCATGTTCAAATTAACATCAAACGGATTTCAAACGATAAATTTCATACATATCAAAATTTATCATGCATATATTATATACAACCACATTTAAATTTAATACAAACACATCACATATGAAATATTTATCCATAAATTTTAATAACATATATTCAAAAAATAAATTTGTTTACCGTTCACCGTAGTCATGGATGAAAATATAAGCTTTCATCTCTCCCAATCATTGCAGCCATTAATCACAAGTAAATCATAAATCGAACCTAAAGATTGTTGAAACTTGTGTTGGGGGTCTGCTGCAATAACTTGACCAAGAAGATGATGAAGATGAATATGACGAAGTGTGCACATAAATTCCAAAGATTGTTGTATATCTTGATTGTTCGGAAGAGGCTGCTGCACTTGAAACCTGAAAAGTTTAATGGTTATGCATGTAAAACTCAAAGCGCACGGGGTTGCCACACTAACCTCTAGGTTCGATTCGCCCCCACCAATAACTGTATATTGGATGCCATAGGAATGACCGACGAATCCCCTTCAGGATACTATGAGTTCCTTGATGTGTATTGCACAACCACACCAAACGTATCTCCTAACAGTATTTTACAGATTTATGGTTCCAGCAATTCACTCATGCATTAGAGAATTGATGGATGATTTAGAGTAAGAGAATGAGGGAGAATTATGTTGTTAATGCAACAAAATTCTGGTTTCTGTTTTCATTCTAACTAATGCCCAAATGTCAAGCATTTATAGTGCATTATATGACCCTTCACATCAGAGAAAACACTCTTTTGACTTGAATCAATGTCATGGTTCATTAAGCACCTTTTTGCCAAAGGTTATGATCATACACACTTGAATCAATGCTAAGGTTCATTAAGCACCCATTTGTCAAAGGTTATAATCATATACACTTGAATCAATGCAAAGGTTCATTAATCACCTATTTTCCAGGGGTTCCAATGTATATGAAAGATTCCCATGAAGAGTTGCAACTCTTGGTGAAGAGTTACAACTTTTGGTTCTAAAGTGATTCCATTATTTTGACAATTTACATGCATCTCCCTCCAATTGCAAACCCAACCCCCATACTTTCGGTTAGGGGTGTTCAAAACCGAACCAACCCAATAGAAAAACCACAAACCGAACCAACCCAAACCGAAATCGCAATAAACCGCATTTGGTTTGGATGTATTCAGATCACTTTTTTACTCAACCGCGTGGTTTGATTTGGTTTGCGGTTTTCATTTTACTAACCAAACCAAATCAAACCAAACCGCAACATAATAAAATACTAACTAAAATCTATGTCACCTAGACCAATACATAGAAACTGAATTGAAACTTTTATAAAATGACATGTTTTTTCTCTTGTTAGGTTTCTTCTTTGCTTTTTATTTCAAAAATGTATCTATGTGCTACTTGAACTTTTAGAGAATGATAAAATCTAAGTATTTTACATTTCTTACACAATAGAATTAATTTTTGTCCATGTTTTAAATTTGGTTTATGTTGTTTGGTGAAAATGAAAATGTAACGTGGAATGAAATTAAAAACATTGTCGGAACCTTGCTGAAAATAAGTTGTGTTTTACCTTTTTGACTCGATTTTAATGTTGGAAACAAAAAAAATTATTGTCTAAAAAAACCGCACCAACCGATCCAACCCAAACCACATTTGTTTGGGTTGGTTTGGTTCGAATTGTGTTTTAAAAGTCAACCGAACCAACCCAAACCGCATGCTTTTTTATCTTGCGGTTTGGATGACTTTTAACCTCAAAATCGAAGCAAACCGCACCGCGAACACCGCTACTTTCAGTTAAGCGTTCTTTGAATAAAGAGACACACATGCATTAACCCTTCATTAAGAAATTGAAATTGGGGCTGAAAAGGGTTAGGGCGTGGATGAGTAAGAAAAGAGAGGAAATGGGGTAATGGAGGTGGGAGGGTTCAGCAGAATTTTTAGAGGATGAAGTGAGAATGTGTTGTGTTGTATAACCGGCTATATATAGGGTAAAAAGTGATGAGCTGTCAACAAAGAAAAATCACCAATTAGAAAATTACCTGAATGCCCTTATGAAGGGCAAAAATGGAAATAGTAAGTAGATTGAGGTAAAAGTAAAACAATTTTTTTTAAGAAGCGAGGTAAAAGTAAAACTATACTAATTGCAGAATTTGGATACTCGCCCACAAAATTTCTCTAACACTCTTTTTTGTTTGAGATGGATGGATCTGACTCCCTATAACTTGGGTGTGCATCAATCAATTTATTTGTTGACACTATTTTCTTTATAGATTTTTTAAGATTTAATTGTATTATTGGTCTGTCTATTTGTAACTAACATGTGACTTTAGTTTTGAATAATTTTAGTTTCTGTTACTATGGGTGGACAATCAGATAGTTAGGTTAGATTATAGTGACACATTCTCAGCTGTCCTCAAAATGGCATCTTTTAGACTCTTTCTATTGCAGTTATTCACCATCAGCTTCTCCTTCAATTGTTAGTGGATATGACGATTACACAAGGAAGCTAGAGGGGGTGAAGAGCTTTTTTCGGTTAAAACATGAAAGCGTAGTTTTTAATCAAAATTCAATACACTAACCAAATCACAAAACTATAACTATCTCAAACCAAAACTATTGACAACAAAATAGCACTATCTAAGAAATTAACAACTTGATATTTGAATGAATTAATGAAGAGTTAATTGCCAAGTTGAATTGTGGTTGAACTGAGTGTTTATAAATCTAAAAAAAAAGGAGTAATTGGGATTAGGCCAATGCAAAATTATCAGTCGAAATCAAATGGTAATTAATTCATTCAATAAATTCATGTATCAAGATTAGTGCTTAAAGTAAAAGGATTAGGGAAAGAAAAACAATGAATTTATAGAGGTTTCTCCCTTTTTGTCATCGTTGGGGGTACGTCTTCACTTCGTAAAAGAAAACGTCTCTTCTACTGTCTTCTACTATGTTGTTGGAGAAGTTTACAAGAGTATGATTACAAAGATTCCTTCCATTCCCTAATCTTCTATTCTAAACAATCATACCACCAACCCAATCTTCAAGTTGTCTTGAAATTTCACAATCCACAAGGTCTTCAAACCTCAAGCTTGCATGCAATCTTTCGATCTTCTACTCCGACAAATCTTCTTTGCAGTGTCTCCGCTTCAATCCCCTTGAACCTTGAATTTATGAGAAACAACCCTCCACAATTACCTTCGAAAGTAACAAGTACCTCCTTGTGCTTTAGATCCTTGATGCTTTGAAATAAACCAAACTTACAATATCCTATAACACAGAAGACAATTCGTCATATGATATTTTAGGCAATGTTTTTAGTTATTTTATTTGTATTTGGAGGAAATTAAGAATTTTATTTAGAGGAGTTTTCAATGGTTTGAGGAACAATATGTATTGTTTTCATTCGAGTCGTTGTATTTTGGTTTTATCCTAAATCATGCAACTTCATAGGTGTTTTGAGTCATTTTAGTGAGAAATCTTGTAAATCGGAAAGACAAGACATCACATGAAGGATCAAGTATATGAAGACTGAAGATCAAAGGTTCTTAGAAGGTCTTTGAAGACAATACAAGATGAAGAAAATTCGTTTTAAATTCTAGGGCATTTTAAGATGGAAAACGCTCGAAAAAAGAGACAAGCTACAAAATCTACACAGGAGGCACTGCCTCATGCGCCCCTGCACATGACCACGGTAAATATTATAATCCCTATAGAAGAAAAAAAACAGTAAATATTAGTACCAAGAATAAGTTTTGGAAGAAAAAGGCCACCATTTTTCCCTAAGCATGACAAATCACGATTTCAAACTCCTTGAGTTTGGAATAACTTTTCCATAAATGGTAGAAATATCTACAATGGACACATGATCCATGATCCAATTCCAATCCTCAGTAGAAATGCGCTGCACAAATTCAACTTGCATACTCCAAATATGGAGAACTTCAAGCTTCTCTAGGTGTTGGATGCCGGTGGGTATATTCTCCAGTCAAGGGATTTCAGATATTTGAAACTTTTTTAGAGAAAGCAGTGCTCCTTTCTCGATAACAATATCTCTCAGTTCATCCGAAATTCCAACATACAATTCCTTAAGTTTAGGAAACCCTTCATCTTGAATATGTAAACATAAACCTTCATAAGCATGATTGTGTATAGAGAGGATCACCAAATTTTGAAAACTTTTCAGGGATTGCATCGAGTCTTTAGTTAAATTAGAGTACTCCAACCTCAACCCAACAAGATTTTGAAGCTCTGGAATCCACACCGGCAACTTTTGTAACCTCCCACGTAGTTTAAGTTTTCTAAGAATAGTTGGCGCTGAAATCAAATGCAAATCAATGAATGACTCATCAATTATATATTTTGCTGAAACATATAGTTTCTCCAAGTGTTGCATTTCATTGATTGAGGAAGATAAAATGCTTAAATCTTCCCTACGAACACAAATCAACCCCAATTGCCTTATTTGTTTCATCTTCCCTAACTCTTTAATGACATTGACAACTCCATCCATGTCTAAATCAACAGAATGTAGCGTTTGTAGGGATGTCATGTCTCCAATACCATCATTTAATTTAATCAACGACAATGAACTGCCGATAAAATGTCTTAGCTTTCTAAGCTTGCTAATCTCCTTTGGCAACTCATGAATATCAGTATACTTTACATCCAAGGTCTCTAGGTTCTGAAGCATTCCAATGGATTTTGGGAGTACTTCACCTACCTCTGCATCCCTAAAGCTTAAATACTTCAAGTTGATCAGACTTTCCAAATTGATAGGAACGTCCAACAATGGAGCAGATTGAAAATCAAGAACCTTCAACAACTTGTTTTTTTGTAAAGATTCCCCTCAATAAGTATATGACTGATTCATTGTTTGTAAAAGCATGTAGTGACCGAACACGCAAGTTTTCAATACGCACCATTGAATCATCAGAAGAGGTTATTACTGATAGGCGCCGAATCATTCCACTTAAAGATGACTGTCCATCTTCATTAATATGCTTACAAAAATTTAAATCCTCAATTTTCTCAAGGATCATCTCGCGTATTAGATCATGAACACGACAACCTTTAATTTTACCATCAATACTAATTGATGATACTTGCACCAAGCTTCTATGAATTAACTCTGTTAAATATCCTTCTGCAACTTCTTCCAAAGTCTTTCCTCTTTCCTCCTTCACAAACCCTTCAGCTATCCACTGTTGAATCACTCTATTTGATTTAACTTCATAATCTTCTCTATATATTCCAAAATACAACAAAGATGACTTTAGATAGTAAGGCAAATCATCATAACTGAAACCTAAAATTTCTTTTACTCCAATTAAATGTGCATCTTTCCTTAGCTCTAAACTTAGATTTTTTGTAAATCTCTGCCACTCAAACCCGTTTTTCTCCCTTGTAGACAAAAGACCGCCAATGGAAACAATTGCTATTGGTAGACCCTTGCATTTTTTTACAATTTCATTAGTTATACCAATGAGCTCTTTTGGACAACACCCACCATAGTCAAATTTGAATGCCTTCTTATTAAACAACTCCAAAGATTGTTCATCAGTTAAAGGTTGCAACTCAAGCACCTCAATGAAAGAAGATTTTTTACAAGACACCACAACATCTAGGTTCCTTGTTGTCAGCAATATCTTCCATTTTTATTATCAATTACAGCAAATTCAATATCATCCCAAAAATGTACACTCCAAACATCATCAAACACAACAACATACCTCTTTTGTTGCAAGTATTTTCTCACTTCATCAGTCAATGACCCTAGATCCATTTGATAAATACTATGAGGAGGATCGTTTCCTCTTTGTTTGTAAAACTTCAGCAACATATCCCTTAACAACCCTTCAACAGTATATGATTGAGACACTGTGATCCATACAAGAAAATCAAAGTGTCCCCTGACATCCTTGTTCTCGAGAACTTTCTTGGCAAGAGTGGTTTTTCCTTGACCTCCCATTCCTACAACAGAGATGACAGTGCGCTCATCTCTTCCCTTTACCAAGCAATCAATTAACCTAATTCTTTGTGTTTCAAAACCCACAACTTCAGCTTCTTCAATGTAAAGAGCTTCCACTCGAGGGTCATGCCATTTGGCATTCCTGCTTCCTCTACAATTGATTGTTCCTTGTTCAAAAGAGCGTTGGAAGCCATATCTTTCACTTCTTTCTTTGATCCCACAAACATATGATTTAATGTCTTGGATCTCAGATGCTATTTGATGGCGAGGGATCACGGTTTTGAGTGAGTGAGCAACCTTATAGAGTAAAGGTAAACATCCAGGATCACGAGGCTGATGCCTCACATGGATATGATAATCATCAATGATATTTTCTATGCGAAAAGCTGCTTCCCTAACCTGCTTCACCCATATTTTGACTCCTTCACTAGTATTGTCTCCTTCAGCTGCAGCTCTTTTATCGGCGTCCTTAAGGAAGGCTTGGATGCTTTCAAGTTCATCTTTAATGTCTGCAAATTCCTTGTGAACACCTTTGAGCAGATTGATTTCTTCTGTTAACAATGGAAGCAGTTGGTCAATAGCAAAAGACACTGCCATTTCTGCCATTCGGAGATATATTATTATTTTCTGTGAGATGAAAACTACAGTGTAAGATGAAGAGAAGACTACAATTTACTTTTACGTTGGAAGACTGGGTTATCCTTGGTCATTGTTAAATATTTCTTTTGGCAAGTTGAGATTATCTTTTTTGTAATAAAAAAATTTGTCGTACAGAAACAACATAAAAAAATGACCATGCATGTCTGTAAAGGTGATTAACCAATATAAGTATGATTGTGTTTAAGGTTAGGTGTGTACCTAAACAATAAAAATGACCCTGCTTGTCATATTCTTTATCTCGTGTGAATAAATGAATTCATTTTATTCTGGCTCTACATTGGGAGGAAGACTATAAGTCTCCCTTTGAGTACCAAAACAAAATAATATTGCATTACATGCCCAAAATAGCATTTGATATGTGGAACCTTCTTCTCAAACGGGGTATGGGTAGCTCAACTGATTTAAGCTAATAGAGAGTTGGAGGTCTTTGATTAAGCCTGGACAAAGGAGAAAAATTAATCTAACAACTACTAAAAACTAAAACCTTTTTCACAAATTAGGTTGTGTTATATGATATATTTTGAACAGAGACAATTTAAAGCATATGTCAAGGCCTTTTAAATTACTTCTGACTTCAGTGGTAATGTCACCAACCAATACCACTTAATGAATCACTAAATTTGTGTCAGCCTGCCTACCATCACTAAATCTTGTCATTTCATTTGTAGTTTAACCAGTTAATAATCATTCTATATATCATGAATTAGAAACATTGGATACACATATGACATATGCACATGTTATTCAGCAAGGCAATTTATTTACCATGAAATTCAGAAGCAAGCAAATCGACATATTGACCACCAGAAAGACCAGAGAATGGGCAGCTGGGTCCCGCACATCATCTCTTCACACCTGGTTAGAGGTAATATACCATCCGGTCACTCAATATTTTAGATTCATTCATTAAATTATGTATGTGGTATATAATAAAGACTGCATACATCATTAATTGAATGAATGTAAAATGTAGATTTTTGTTTATAATATTGACCGGAGGGTGTACTATGGATGACTAGTGTGAATTCTTTTTCTTTTCCTTTTTGAAAGTTGTGTTATAGAAAGATTTTTGGCTACCAAGTGCAATATTTTGCAAATTGCCATATATACTAAGCTTTAATAGAAAGAACATAAGAACCAGAGGATGACCAATTATATTTCACCTGACAGAAAACAATTATAGCATCATTTTTTCTTCCTTTGACATTTGTTTGTTGTATTGTTTTTACTGTACAGTATAGGTTGATTCTCATTTCCACTTTTCCCTACTGCGTGAACCATGATGGTAAAAGCAATACTCACCCTCCCAGTTATATTATGTCTGGTTTTACATTTGAAACACATTCCAATATAATCAAACTATAAGTATAATTCTGGTTTCGTTGAGAAAAACACATGTTTTTTCCATTCAAATACCAAAACAAACATATAATGTCCTTAATTGAGTTCAACAGCACTGAAATGGAGGAGTTAGTCAATTGACGAGATATTTCATAAGAAAAGTTCAATCAACAAGTGTCAATTTGATGCCTCTAATATCAATTCAATTATTTCACTACCAAAGATAAAACCTGTAAAACAGAACAACCCTATAACACACATTTTCATAACAATGAGTGCAACTATAGCAACTATACACATTGCAAAAACTCAGACGAAGGCACAACAACTAGGAACATTTAAATTATGGTTGTGAACATTAGCAATAATCATTTATTCAGCATTCACTCTTTTAGGAATCAATAAGTGAAAGGAATACAAAGGAGAGAGAATGAAGAATCAAATCTTTTAGCAATTAGCAGCACCCCCATATGTAATTATTAATCTCGAGGTTTCGTTCAATTATGCTCTTTATTGGAATCGTTGCGAGCCATACGTTGGACCTCTGATGGAGGGATGTAACCATACTTCTTTCTTAACGTATCTAAGACCAACTTATCGCGGGCCAAGGTTCGTGCTTGTTGGGGTTCAACATTGACATAAGAAAGATGCACCCCAACAGCCAACATAACAGCACCAGAGAGGGAACATGCAATGGCCATTGCCAGATTCTTGGGTGTTGCGGCGAAACACCCCACCATTTCCAGAATCACCTGTCTGTCATATAAAATAGTACAAGAAAACCCTCATCAGTTTCATCAAGATTGTAATTGACATTGTCCACTGTGTGTGTATCAATTGAATGTTCATGCTCATAAACTCAAAATCAGAGTTGTCAATGACGGATCGCAAAAAATATTGGTTTGGTGTTATAACACCTTTATAGCGGCAACATGCAACACTTTGTCCTAAATAGCGTGTATTGTTGAACAAAAAACTATTTGTTTGAAGAGGAATGTGCTTTGAATATCTAAAAGTTGACAATGTATTTGACACCGTATAAAATACGGAGTTTTATAATTATTGATTTGACTCAGAGAGAGAACTAAAAAAAAAAAACTAAACCACGCTATCTACAAGGTAAATATATGGGGTCTCACAAACAAAATTGTTGACCAAATAACTTTGCTTTCTCTTTATAGGTAACCCGTTGGCCTGGTGGTGAAGGTTTTTTAGACCTAAAAGTGTGATTCTCTCCGGGTCTCAAATTCAAATCCCAAGGTACCAACAAATCTTGTGTTGGGTCGGTCTATATAGAGTACTGCTCTGACTTCAATTGGGACCCGTTACTCGTTTCTCTAAAATAATTTAGTCATTGAGCTGAATACCGAGTTTTCAAACAAAAAAAAACATTTCTCTTATGGTTATACAAATGTCAAATAATGAATTTAAGTATATGATAAAACAAATTTACATATCCATTAAACTCATGTTGTAATTATAAATGAAACAAAAAAAATGTTCTTAAGTCAAGTCATCTAACAGGCATTTTATCAAACATGTGGGGTGTGTTTGGAAATGAAAGAGGGTGCGGTGAAAATAAAACCCAAACAATAATTTGAATTATAATAAGATAATAATAAGAAGTAAGGGTTTGTGAATTGGAAGATACCTTTGAGTATTGAGAAGATACGAACAAGAACTGGAAACTGATTAAGGTGCGTGTAGCCGTTGAACTGCAGAAATGTGTTTTAGCCTATGATGATGGAATATGATAAGCACCTTGTTTTGTTCAATAGAGTCGATTTTTTTTGTCTTGAAGTGGAAGAAAAATATTTCGTTTGACCGGGAGCATATGCATAAAGAGTGGGAGTAATATGTTCTACATCCCATAAAAAAAGAGGATCGATATGATAATCTCCAAATCGTGTCTCTTTCACTTATATGATTGTTGGCTTGATATGATGATCTTCGGACCTCCTTTGATCCAATAATTTCATATAGAAAATAAAAGTTTAGTTTAACAAAAAAAAACTGAAATTGTTAGATGAGAGGCCGTGATCGAAGTTGGTTTTATGATTGTGGATTATTTTTTCCTTGGTTGAATTGGCTTAAATTATTTAATTTAATCATTAATTAAACAATATTTTGAATGAAAAATATTAATTTATTTTGTTTAAATATAGAATGAAAATGAAAATTAGTCTTTAAAATTGTAAATATTTGGCAAAGTGAATTCATAAATACATAAAAACTAATTGAAAATATTGGTCGTTTGAATTTATGAATTCAAATATTTACAATTTTATGTATTTAGGATTTGACTTTGCCAAATATTTACAATTTTAAAAACTAATTTTCATTTTTTTAACCGAACTCAAGTACTTCAGACATGTTTAGAATGTTATAGAAAAGTTTGTGAGCCCCCTGTGGTGGTGGGGGAGGGGGTGGTGGGGTTTGGTTGTGGGCGAGGGGGAGAGTGGTGGTGGTCTAAATCTTAATAAACTTGAAATGTGTAGGAGAAAGTAGTATTATTTTCTCTGTTGAAATCATTACAAATAGTAGGAGCTCCATTTTCCACAAATAAGATAAACTACTTTTTTTAAAACTTAACTTCAAGAGCACCATTTTCCTCAAATAAGATAATTGGTTTTTTTTTTTAAACTTTGGTCTTTTATGTTTATTTGAACACACGCGTGGAAAACTCAAATTGAAAAATATGTCATGTCATGAAACGACTCACCCATCTTCATGGCATCATCATCTTCATCATTATCCATCTTCTTTCTTCTTCAACCAATCTCATCGTCTTCATCGTATTTCATCTTCTTTCACGTCCAAGTAATTTCACCTTCAACCAATTACATTTTTCATCAATTCCTTCTTCTTTCATCTTTATCATACTCCATAAATTCATCCAAAATACCCTAAAATTGGGATTGTGAAAACCGATTTAAGTTTGTGGGAGAAGAATGCGATTTGGGATTGTGAGTTTATGGATGAGGATGATACCTAATTTTGTGTAAGGTTTCAATTGGCGAAGGTGATTTTATGAAAGTTGTCATTTGAGAAGGTTGTAATTTGAGAAGATTGCGATTTGAAGAAGTTGGAGTAGATATAACGAAGATGGTGATTTCTTTTAATGTTTTTTTTTTGTTCAAGTGGATGGAGTAGATATGATGAAGATGGTGATGATGAGGGTAGTGGTGGTGTGTTATTTTTTGTTCAAGATGATGGAGTAAATATGATAAAGATGATGACTGAAAATGATTTGCTGGAAATTAACGTTTTATAAAGTATAACAAAATACATCTAAGTCTAACAAAGTCCAAAAATACATTTGAGAATGTTCATGACTTCAAGTGGTAGACAGACTAAAAATACATTTAAGTCTAACAAAGTCTTCCAAAAAAAATGTATGAAAAAACTTATATTGATGCACGCCCAGGTGGCATTACCTCAATTCTCAATAACATAGTATATGTATCAAAATCATTCCAATAGAATAATAGAGGTAAGGAATCACCTATTCTACAACATAGTCCTATGTGTTGATTAATCAATTTACAAAACAAAAATGTTGGGACCCCTCATCTGTATACAACATAGGGTCAAGGATCAAATGAAGGTAACAAAATGTAGCTCTAACATGCCACATACTGCACCAGGTACTACCAACACCACTGCCCCAGGTACTATCAACACCTCGGTTCCCTCATCAATATGCTACATAAATCACAGGACAATTTGAACTCTTTTCTCCTTTTCACTGAATTCTGCAACATTCTTCAGTTGAACATGGACATGATATAACTGTTAGGTTAAATTAAGTGCTATTTCTTCACCAACAAGTTATCAGCAATTCCATTAGCTCAGTAACCAAACCAATCTGACTAGTTATAAAAAGGTTAAACACTGCACGCCATTCAACTACTCAAGCTCTAATATCATCAATTTCAAGCAAAAATTCAAAACACTCAACATCGAAGGCTTTTCATTATGCTGACCAGCGCATTGATCACAGTTTCAGGATTGGCATACGACCCGTCAAGGTTAATTGCATGATACTCCAACCCTTTCCATCGCGCAATGTACGCAAAATGTGGACGCCTGAACTGGCTGCTAATAATCTCTAGAATCACAGTTTTAGGCAGTGCAGATACTATGTGAGTAAGACCCGCACCATGTGCACCAATGATCACAGATGCATCTTGAATGGCTCGTACCTGCTCCTTCATAGACATGTGAGCGAACAATCCATTGACGAGGTTGATTTTACACCCTTTATAATTAGCTGCCCAACTTTTCAAGGATTCAAACACTTCAGCCTCGTTAGTTAGCCTTGATTCAACTTTACCACCATGACGTGGATGAGCTAAATAATCTTCACGACGAACAAACAGGACATTATGTCCTCCAGAGACGGGTTTTCCGACATGGTTTAAGTTTAAAGGTAGTCCAAATGATGCTCTAATCATTTCTCCAAACTCAGAAATACGTGCAGTTTTTTCGTTATCGGGTTTTCGCCACAATTCTTGTGCAGAAGCTCCGTCGCAAAATATATCTTCCGTTAGCCCTTTAAAGAGAGCAGTCTCATATCCCAAAGGTGAGAGAATAGCATGACGAAAACATACTGTTTCGGTGAAATTTTTAGCATATCTGACGCTTGAGAATAGCGCTTTCCATGTCTCTTCAAGTGGAGCCTGAAAATTATTGGAAGAAACTAATAAATTATCAAAGAATTCTGCCAAGGAAAATCAAACTAAGAAAGCGATAGTACATTTATGTTTATATAATGTTTGAAGGAAGAAACCAGTAATACTTAAGCAACATGATTGTTAACTTACAGATTTAACCAAAACCAAAACTACAGATTAATCACAAACGAATCTTACAAGTGAAGTATGTCAGTAAATTATTACCCTTATTTCTTAGGGGGGGTCCAAAGGTGGACCCCCATCATTTTTAGTAAAATGGTGGGAATTGTCAAAAAAATAAACGGAAAAAGGTGCGGTATTTTACTAAAAATTGTGGGGGTCCACCTTCAGACCCCTTTTTTTGAGGTCCATATTAGGGAGACCCTAAATGAAAAATAATACCCTAACAAAACAAACTTCCATTTAGTAATGAAGAAGAAAGTAGCCACATAATGAGAACCACGTTCTAACTCAACATGCTCCAATGGAAGAAAATTAAGAAAAATTATTGAACTACATGACATTGATCACAGAAGAATAACTTGTGTTTGGCAAATTCTACAATTTTAACTCCAAGTACCTATCGAATTTGTATTTGAACCTTGGAAACCAACCAAGAAAGAAGATGTGTTGATTAAAATTATTTTGATGACCTATACACACAATGAATATTTATTATCATTCTTATTCTTATCTGCCACATTTGATGGCAGAATTTGACCAGTGGTATCATTATTAGAAAAAAAATAAGGATAAAATTTAATTACTAAAATGTAGCATAATTTTGAGGGTCTTCACCTCCCAAGCCAAAAGGCCTCAGTCTCTTATAAATGGAAACATAATTTTGAGGGTCTTCATCTCCCTAGCCAAAAATCACAGATATAGTGAGTATTCAATATAGTGCGATCTCACACGATTCTGCTGCTGCGAGTATTCAGGTCGAGTTCATGACCCGGTTCATTTAAATCACTCTACCCACAATTTTAACCCTAAAAAACCCTATTTCTTACGTGAAGTTCTCAGCCGTGTCTCTCTCTCTCTAGCGATTTACGAACCACTCTGTTCTCCAATCTCTCATTCTCACTTCTCTCTGGTATGTTGTCTGCGACCCTGTATCTTTCTTGTTCTCTTTTCTTGCACACGTCCATGGCTTCTGGTTGTGGGACATTGGCTAGTGGTTGTGTTATGTTTGAACTTTAACTTTACGTTATGTATGCAAGTCTTTGACTAATGTGACTAATTATTATTATGACTTATTTGGATCTTACGCAACTTATGGTTATGAAATTTCAGTTTTAAGTTTGCTTCAATGATGCCATTTATTTATTTTAAAAGGTTTTTATGTTTTGCATGCATACATATTATATATATATATATATATATATATATATATATATATGTATACTAGTATAGTCTTTCTTTTTGGTACGATCTTACGATCCTTGTTATGATTCTACGTTTAATGATCTTGCTACCCCCTCTTCGATCTTAGGTAGCATCTCAATCTTGACAACATTGCCAACATGAATAACTAATAATGAGGTCAAAATTTACACACATAGTCAACAGCCTTTCCAACTCTCCAGATCTCAATGATCCTTTCCTAATTGGAATCTCAAAACCTTACTTTAGAGTTTTGATTTCAATATATTTGGTTGCCAAGTAAACAGCTACTGACGAAAAATCATTTAAAAAGGAAATAAACAAGCAAACAAACAGCATTAAAGATGCTGCTTACTTTCCATTTTCATATTTCATAACGAGAATGTACGCAAACAAACATCATCAGATAATTGAAATAAAACGAAACAGATTTACAAAGCTGATGTCATGCATACCTTACAGTGTCCATCTACAAAGATCAAATGAGGTCGATTAGGCAAGCCAGTAACTCTAGAAGACACATATGCACTGTACCAGTCTGTAACAGTGTGAAATAGATTAGCATATTCAAAGCGTGTCACCAGAAGTGTTGGTTCCTCAATCCACTGCAAATAGAAAACCTCGTGTCAAAAGCACATAAAAACAGAAGTTGTACAGCAAGAAAAATATAACAATATTACATTATATGAGAGGAAACAATTGAAAAACAAAAAGGAGGAATGAATCAAAGAAAATTACTCCCGGAGTCCTTTAACATAATTTTATGTTATGGATTAGTTCTTTATTTTATTTCTGAGACATGCTATATATTACGAAAGATTTGGGAGACAAAACACACAAATAACACTTGCCAATATTTTAAAGAATGAAGACACAATAACTCTCCTTTTTGGCAGAATACACGGAGTGCATGGCCAGTTAAACGGATTCTTACTATTTCATTTATTTATTTTTGTAAAGCTTATCTTTTCCTTTATTTTTTTCTCAAGTTAATCCTTTATGTTACAAAAGGATAGCACCATTGACCCTTTTTTTTGTATTTCAGTTAAAAAAAATCCTATGTGGCTGTTATTTGTAAGGAGTGAGATGCCATTTTTTTTTTCTAGATACGGATTTCTAAGAAGAGGAACTAATCTTGTCGTAAGCGATTAAGATCCCAATTCTTGTCTAGAACTAAATTTCTAGGAAGAACACTTTAGATTGATGAAGATTTGATTTGATTTTTTTTTTTTTTTTATATATATATAAAAAGATAAAGGGCTAAATGCATTTTTTGTCCCCATATTATGCTTAAATTAAAGTTTTAGTCCTCTTTCATTAATGATGACATCGCAAAAGCAACAAACAGCCACATAAGTGTTATTTAACATAGTGTAACAGAAACTCGAAAAAGTTACGGGGACTAATTCGAACCTTGAAATTAAGTTAGTGGAATCCACAAGTAATTTTGTCTAGAATGTAACTACATGTATGGCCTCTAACCAGATAATGGCCATCCCTAGCTGGCTAGCTGCATTCTTGATTTGTTTGATTCCTTTATACACAGGTTTACCTGTTTTGGAAAATTTCTCAGCTACCTCTTCACATTCCCTCCAATCACTAAATTGTTTTCATTTTCTATTAATTAACTGATTATGTACCAAACTGTTACATTAAAACCTCTGCCTTTCATAATTTCATTCACCAAAAATATCCCATGCCGCCATATAAGGTCGAACCGAAAGATAAGTATCCCACCCACCTCTTAAAAGAGAAACTAATTTATAAAAATAACTAGTACAACAAACCATTTCAGAATAATCAAAATTAGACAAATCCATCAACATCTCTTAAACTTCAAAGAAATTTCAACCAAATCCAAGCACTGATTCGAAAATCAATCATAAAACAAAAACCATAAATAAAAAATATCTTAATTAAAAAATTAAACAAAAACCATAAATAACAAATATCCTATTTCAATTTCATCACAATCAAGATCAAAATTCTAAACTTGACAACAATTTAATTCACCACAATAACTAACCAGTGAAATCAATTCATTACATGTGTAAAGATCTTTAACTTATGATAACTACTTTTCAAGTCACACATATGGATGATTGTGATTCATTGACGGTGTAAAACTCTTTCGACCGACGGTGGATGAAAATTAATCTCCAAACCAATAACCATAAACACCCAAATGATCAAATTCATAAACTTTAAACAAATAAACAAACAATTATGAATCAATCATCATCCTAAACCTCACCTGATCACAAGCAGATTCCAAAATCCAAAATAAAACAATTCCATTCACCCCAACAACTAACCAAATGAATTTAATTCATATATTAAATGTAAAGATCTTTTACAATATCAAATAATCATAACTGTCAGATCCTAAAGACAGTTAAACTTTTATCATAACTACTTTTCAAGTCACACATATGAATGACTGTGATTCGTTAACAACATAAAACTGTTTAAACTGACCGTGTATGAAAATTAATCTCGAAGCCGATAACCATAACCACCCAAACGATCAAATTCAAAAACTTTAAGCAAATAATTATGAATTAATGATCCTAAACCATACCTTATCACAATTAAATTCTTTCCTTCCAACTACCCTCATCTTACCAATCAAATCACGCATAGTATGTCTCATAATCTCCCCTCTAGGAATATACCTATCCAAAAACCCCTCATCAACAACCATCTTCCCTCTTTCAAACCCTGCACCACCATCAACCTCAAAAGCACCATCCTCAAACAAAGGCAACTCCTCTTCTTCACTTCTTCCAATAACATCACCCAAACTCTCACCACCCTTTGCCATTCCAATCCTCTCCACAACCATCCTCACTCTCCCACCTTCACAAACTGAACTCCTCAATGTCTCACTATACCAACACCTAAACCACCCACCTCCTCCGCCGTCACTGCGGCCCGAAAACACCTCAACCAAGCGCGTGAACCCATTACCAAAATAACCCTCACATGACCTTAGTGGAGTTGAATTTGAAGGTTGTGACCATGGGGAGTAAGAGGGTAGAATTGGCCATGGTTTTAAGATATGGGTTTTGTGTTTCTCTATAAAGGGTCGTCGAAAAGGTGAATCTTTAGTGAAAATTTTGATGTGAGAATTTGGTGATGGTGTAGGGTTGAGAAAAGGAAGGTGGTGTATGAAGTAAAGACAGAGAGAGAAGGAGTTGAAGATGAAAAGGAATAGTAGGATCTGAACCCTCTTGTTCATAGCTTCACTCTCTCTCTCTCTCTCTCTCTCTCTAAGACTAGATACTGTGCTTGGTGACAGAGTCTTGATGTGTGAACTGTGAAGTGAAGTGAAGACATGTGGAAAAAGAAGACATGCTAGTACATTTCTTAAGATTTTTTATTTACTTTTAAGTTAATAAATGATTCCTTCAAAAAAAGTTAATAAATGATTATTAATTTCAAGTTAAGGAAAGAAATTAATCAACTTAATAAATGATTTTTAGATTCCTTCAAGATAAAAAAGATTTTTAGATTAATTTCTGGTTAAGAATAACCCATTCGGTTGGTCTAATGGTATTGATTTGGAATCTGATAGTGTATTCTTTCTCGAAGTCTCAGATTTAGATTCGATTCTCTTTAGTGTCAATCTAGGTAGGCTAATTTAACTTTTTTAAAAAGGAAAAAAATTATGGTTAAAAAAAGAAAATTTAGATTGATCTGATTACTTTTTGTAAAAAAAAAAAAAGTCTCATTTATTACTTCATATGATAATTATTTTTTTTACTAAATGACAATATTAATTATTAAAAACTGAATTATTAATCTTTATTATGGGATTTTTTTTTTCTAGTAGCTTAGTGGCTAGAACTCACGCATTTTAAATGTGGAGAAGATAGGAAATGGGGTGTTCGGGATTCAAACTTCAGCCCTGCATATAATATGCAATATCCGTACCAATGCTCATGAGGATTATTATGGGAATTTATTGGAAAGTTAAAAAGATAATTGACTTAATTTTTTTAGGGGAAAAAAGTTGACTTAATTTGCGGTGTCTGGAGTTCGAATTGCAGACCTTACATATATTATGCATTGTCCTTAACAATTAAACTAAGTTCACGAGGACAAAAAAGTTACTTAATTAGAAAGTTAATACTCATTCCATCCCAAATTATAAGGAAAAAAAATCCATTTTCCTTGTCCTAAACTACAAATAAAAAGACCAACTTTTATCATATTTAATCATGTTATTTCAAAAAATCATCTTTTCTAAAGGAAAATTAAATGCAAATTGAGTTCAATTTGCTCTCTCTTTCATTTTCTCTATAATGTATGACCAATGAAAATTGTTTTTACATCTTTCAATAAAACTTATTTAAATGATAACACGAGAAACTATGTTACAAACTATTATGTTTTAGTTTTCTTAATAAGTGTGAAATTATTATTTTTGCTTATAAGACTTAGGTACTAATTTTTGACAAATCAATTGAAAAATTAAGGGTTATATATGTTTTTTGTCCCTACAGTTTGAGTGACTTTGAACAATAGTCCCTACATTTCAATAAATATTTTTCAAAATCCCTACGTTTTTCCACCGTTAACAAAGTTAGCCATTGTCATCTATTTTCGCTGACTGGACAAACAGAATGCTGATGTGGCATATTAGGGGCCCATATTTTTTCGAGTGGCATCTTATGTGGAGAGATGTGTCAACACCTAGCATTTGTATAAACATTATAATTATAATTGAATATTATAATTATTATGATTAACTTAATTAAAACTTAAGTTATTATTAATAAAAAAAACCATTTTTGTTAAAAAAATTCCTTTTTAACCTTATCAATATTCCTCTGTGAAGAAATAAAACTTTTTGCATCCAATTTCAGAAATTCTCTCAAACATACTTAGAATGAGTGTCGAAACACTATCAGTTATTTTGGCTTTCTGATTATTTGCATCCCCACAAATTGTTCAAGGAGACATATATCTTTATGAATAACAAGATTAAGATTGTGAAATCCAGCAATCTGAAAAAGAGTGCCTCCTCCAAGACTAGCATTAAATCTTCCCCTCACATCCCAATTTCGGCGGCGCAGTGGAGGGATTTAGGGGTTTCCGGCGGCGAAGTGGAGGGGCGACTGGGTTGTACACGGGAAGAAGGGGTGGGGCGGTGAAAGATGAACTTGTTATGGATTGGAATGGAACTTGCAGCAACAACAGAACCTAGCAGCACTAGCAGCAACAATAACCTTAATGAACAACAAGAAACTGTAGTAAACAAAAACTCAAATCATGACAATGCCAACAAGATAGTAAATTGTACTCCTCTACGTATCGAATTCTTTGAATGTTGCGTATCGCGTACCCAAATTCGCACTGCGTACCGGAACGAATTACGAATTGTGTGACTAGGATATATAGCCTTGTTAAGCTTGTATACATGATGTTTATCAGATGACTCAAAACCAGACGGTTGTTGCGTGTAAACCTCTTACCGATTTTCTTCAAGCATTCCATTTTAAAGTACATTCTTAACATCTTGTTGTGTGATGTTCAATTTTGGGTAATATATAGAGTAAGGACAATTCTCATAGTAGTATCGGGCTTGACCACAAGATAAAAGATCTCAGTGAAATCAAAATTTTGTTTCCGATGAAAATGGGGTTCCCTCCAAAAACTAATTATGTTACGGCCATCTCCTAGACTCCAAGAGATTTTTTCATTTATTCTTAGAATTTTGAGTTTGGTCCAACTCAACCTTTCAAAACAGGCTTTTAAGAAAGTCGGAATTGATTTCACTTACAAACGTTTAGGATGCCTCATTTGTAAACACTTGTTTATGTCTTATCTTTTCCAATGCAAGACTCTTAATATACTCTTAATAGCGGAAATTTGATAGCAATTTGTGCAAAAAATCTTAAACCAGATTCATAGCATCTTAGAATTTAGGTTGGACGTAACTCAACCCTACAAAACCGGTTAATAAGGTGATAACTATTCCCAATATAAACATTTGTCCAGACGATATATCTTCCAATATATGACTCGTAACATTTATCAAATTCAAATACATACGAATGCCATGCAAAATTGATGAAGAGACTTGAAAACTAGCATGATGTTTATAACGTTCAGTTCTTCTCTGTAATAAGAGAACAGTATGCACCAGAAGAAAAAGTACCAATTAAGCTTAAACTAACTAGTTACTCAAGTAACTCAACTTACACAACTACAAACTACTCCCTCGGTTCCTTTTTAAGTGTCGTTTTAGAAAATTAACATTAAAATAGCAAAATATATTTTTGCACATTTTCTTTCTATTATAACCTCAATTTAGGTCCTATTTAGATTAGCTTATTTTAAAGCTTTTGCAAAATAGTTTATGCAAATAAATATGTTTTTATATATTATTTATAAACTTGTTAATATAGTTTATGAAAAAACAGTTTATCAAGATACAATTTTCGTTAGTGACAACTTATGCATTAAGATAAAAACTTATTTATTTGCATAAGCTCAAAATAAGCTCAATCCAAACGAGGCCTTAATCCACCAATATATTCCTATTTTTTGACACACACTTTATCTTTCTAATAAATTTAATATGTTATATTTTTCTTGTAACAAACATTTTTTTTAAGATCGTAACAAACATTTGTTAGTTAATAGTTAATATATTTTTCTCCAAAAAATTCTTTTTTTTGTACACGCTGTCTCTCTCATAAGAAACAATTGTCAATTTTTTAAATATTGTGCACATCTCTTTAATTAATTTAAGTTAATATAAAAATTATTCCAACTTCACATTAATCAAAAGGTAAGTAAAAATTAACTTTCCTCCAACTCGTTTAATCAAAATTAAGGCTTCAACTATGGCTTCCTCTTCACCTTCCATCAGCAGTTCCAACAAGTCTTCCACTCTTTCTTCCTTTTGAACATTCATGGAGTTTTTATTTTTTTTTCTCTCAAATATGTTCTTTTACTTTACACTTGAAATTTTTAACAATTATTCATCTTATTTATAGAATTTTAACTCTTCCTAAAATCATTATTATATGTAACAAAATTTTATTTAAATATGAAGATAACAAGAAACAAATTTTGTTTTAAAAAAAACGTCCAATTACAATCCACATCGACAACAGCTGAATATCAATGTAAGAATTAGGAGTTTTGGAGATTATGTTTGGAAAGAGATTCAAAGTTTCCCTGTTGTTCCTGTCCATTCGTACTTTGGTGAAAATGATGTGCATAATGCTGTGTATTTGAGTAGTACTCTTAATTGGTTGGCTATTCACAATGACTCTGACTATGATATTAAGAATCTTAAAGTTGAGCAGTTTGTTATTGTTTCACTTGATTTGGGAACTGAGACATACAATCAGTACCGTCTGCCTCGTGATTTTGATGAAATGCCACCTGCTCTGCCAATTGTTGCTGTGCTGGGGGGCTTCCTTTGTTGTTCCTATTTTTACAAGGAAACCGATTTTCGCATATGGCAGATGAAGAAATCAGGGAATGATGAATCTTGGACTCAATTTCTTAAAGTAAGGTATCAAAATCTTCAAATAAATCATGACTACTTTAGTGATGAAGAGTTTATCCATGACAAGATAAAGTATCATTTTCAATTGGCGCCGCTTCTTCTTTCCGAAGAGGCGGATACACTGGTACTTAAGACCAGCCAAGAATCCCATCCAATTCTCTATAATTGGAGAGAAAATAGAGTGGAGCGAACAAAGGTTACAACAAGTAGTACTGTTACCGATAATAGTAGTAATTCTATACTGTGGTGCTCGGCCAAGGTTTACGTTGAAAGCTTAGTTTCAATTTTTTGAGAGTATGTTCCTCTTTTATGTTCATTGGTATATGTTTTATCATTTTAATAGATTGAGTGAATAGTGATTTTTGTGATTGCTAAGATTTATTGCATTTTTTAACGATCAGTTCACAGATTAGTGACTTTATTGAAAAAGGCGAAACCCTTGGAGGAGACATTTCTCTCCTATTTTCCTATTTTCTCAACAAAAGTATTATTTCTTTTAGTGTTTTGAACTCAATTCTTTTATTATTTTCAACTCATTATCACTAGGTACTTCTTTAGGCCACCACATTAAGAAGTTTGCTTGCTCAAACATCCCACATTACTCATTAAGTATTAATACAATGTATTTTTCATCAAGAGAATAGTTTGGTTTAAACTTAGTTATTCTGGAAGTGTTCTATAATGTATCTTTGCCAAATCAAATTTGTTGAATACCCATAATAAAAAGAAAAATTAAAGTCCTGCTCTTGTTCATTTCCTCACCACATCTCACATTCTCAAAATCCCAAATCGACAAACCCTAAATTCCAGTTCGCTCTCAAGATTTGCTATTTCTATTTGATTTTATTGGCGATCAAGTTCGATTACACTTCAATTTCATTCAATTTCAGTGTTCTTCAGTTCCAATTTCAGTGTTCCCTTTCATTTAGATTTCAGCATTCGTTCAATTTGATTACCATGTTGCTGAAGCTAGATGCTGATTCTAAATTTCGGTTTTTGTTGGATTTTGTGGCGAGTCTTGGGTTTGTGATTTACTTACGATAAGTATAGTGTGTGTTGGATTTTGCAACTTTGAAAGGGTTGTTTGGCAGATATGTAGGTGTCTGTCCAATACTACCATTTTTTTGGTCTTACTCTGTCCAATATCTTAGTTGGTTTGTTTTCCTGTCCTGAAGTTATTTTAAAGATAATTTACTGGTTAAGTATTTCTTTTTTCGCTTAAGAGGATATATGCTTCATTCTAACTTTTTATGCAACTATGTTAATCATGAATATGGCTTGAATGTTAGACTGCATAGTTCAAGATTATATACAATTAGCATAATTAATGGCTGAATTTGGTAATATATCCAATACATGATTTCATAATCCATATGTATTGTTATAAGACCACAAAGTCGAAAAATGGTATAATTGCATCAGTTCAAACAGCAAAGTTAGAAGGGTCTGATTGCATCAGTTATAAAGAGATGAAATTTATTCATCAATGGTTCGCAGAAAAAGGCTTTGAAAAATGGGCTGAGCCAACCTGCTTAACCCTTATATATCTTTGTCTTGCAGCTGCTCCTATTGGTTTTTACTAGTACAGGCATATTATAGACTGAATACACTGATAACTGATTCTTTGAAATATATGATGGTGACCTTGCGTAGAAACTTAGAAACATGTCGGTTGTTTAATTCATAATCTTACATCTAACTCAATGTCAGACCCGAATGACAACTTTTACCAAATAAGAGAATGGTTTCCCTGAGAACAAATAATATGTTAATTTTATTCTTGTGGTATTATATGATTCTGTGCAAAATATCTTTTAAGATATTATAATATAGAAGTGTGGCTATATGCAGGATGATACAAGCTTTGGCGGCACAACTACTTCAACGGATGCTACTACAAGTTATGATGAATCATGAATGGGAGAAAACAAAAGGGAGAACCTTTTGCTGTTTAGGAAAAAGAAAGAAAAATCAATAGCGAGCATTTGGTTTCTATGAAGATTGTGTTAAGACTGTCCATGTAACATTACTCTTCTGCAAGAACTTCTTCTTTTCTTTCTTTGTTGTGGCCTCTTCTCAATAAATTTTATTTAGTCTCTGAATGGACTGATAAATCATGGTTAGGAATGCAAAAACGTATTATGGTACAAGATTGCTTTGATGGTTGATTTGGTGGACCTATGTTTTAACCTTGATATCAATTATTTCTTTTGACATAGTAGTCCTAAACCGGTTTTAATGAGTTTTGTTTAAAAACTTGATTTTTATGCTCAAAACCTATTTTAAATTTTTTAAATATTTGTTTTAAATGGATGATTGCAAATTAATTATTGAATCAAATGTAGTAAAATTGATGGTTGAAAACCCAATTAGAGTTGGTGTTCTACTACATAAATTGAAGCATTAAAGAGAAGGATAGAAGAAGACTAAGTATAAACTTAAGTCACTATTCTACAAGAGAATACCAAAAGGAGAGGGAATCAATTTTCTTCATACCCTTCACTGTCAATCATTATTCCCTTTTATAGATTGTTAAAGAGAATTTCTTCCTAGCTTGATTCCCTTGATTGTTCGATCAAGCGATACATATCTCTGTTCTTTAACCATTTTAGTGACCTCACTTTGATGAGATAGCTCTTCTTCAATTAGGATCATAACAGACCCCATGATGATAAGTGTTAAGACTTGGAGAGTCTCATGCGAGAGAGATTGTTGTGATTTGTTTCGTGCGAGTTAAAATCTTACATTAGATAAGATTAGATGTCGGACAAGATATAAGTGCGAGGATTCATATATATAATGTCTTAAAGTTTTGGATTCAAGATATAAGTTGTGATTTCAGTGTCTTTCCTCACTCGTAAACCATTTAATTGAGAACCCTCCGTTCACTCTAACAATCCTTACTATCATTTGAATGATAAAGAATGCTCTGACATGATCCAAGTTGGTTGCAGAAGTCGACGACTTTTGAACTAGCGAACTGTGTTCCGTTGTCTGTTATGATATACTTTGGGAGTCCAAAGCGACAAATGATTTTTTTCTAGTAGAACTTTTTTATTCGATCTGCCGATATTTTTGATACCAGAGGAAATAGTCCACGCCTACTATGAGGAATTTCAGCTGCCCTGGTGCCAGAGGAAATGGTCCCACGATGTCTACCCCCTATTTGTAAAAAGGCCATGGTGAAAATACTCGTTTGCTGGGGCGTTTTTCCTGTCAGAGAATCACTGACACTTGTCACACTTCTTGACGAATTCGCAATTGTCCTGCAACATGATGTATTTAGTTCCTTAGATTTTTTTTATGCTTGTCATGATGTGCTTGTCACCCTAAAAATCTTCTTAAGTTAAATTCCTTAGAACTAAAGATGATGCATATGATGTGTTTAGTAACTTCTGCACTCAAATACACTCTGAAAAAGAAATGAAAGTTTTAAAAGTCTGAAGTGATCATGGTGGAGAATTTGAAAAATGGGGTTATAGAGAGAAAAAATAGATCTTTACAAGAAATGGCTAGAACAATGATTCATGAAAATAATTTGGCTAAACATTTCTGGGTAGAAGCAGTAAACACAACATGTTATGTCCAAAATAGAATCTATATTAGACCTATATTGGATAAAACATCATATGAACTCTTTAAAGGAAGAAGACATAATATCTCTTTACTTTCATCAATTTAGATGTACATGTTACATTCTGGATAATAAAGTCTACCTAAAGAAATTTGATGTCAAAGCCCAAAGAGGAATCTTTCTAGGTTACTCGGAAAGGTCAAAAGGTATACAACGTGTATAATTCAGAAACACAATGTGTTGAAGAATCAATGCACATCAAATTTGACGACAAAGATCCTGAAAGTGAAATTCCAGAGCTAGTTGAATGTTTTGGAGATATACAGGTATCTGAAGATCCTTCAAAACCTGATCAAACTCCAGAGTCTGATGAAAGTCCAGAAGCTAAACCCACTCCAGAAGCTCATAATGAAGAAGATTCTAATGAAGCACAAGATGGTTCTCAACAAGATACTCAATCCAAGAATACTTTCAAGTACAAGTCTTCACATCCAGAGGATCTTATCATTGGAAACAAAGAGATTCCTAGAAGAACAATATCACATTTCAGACAAGAAGAGTCTATATTGGGATTATTATCAGTGATAGAGCCTGGTACTGTGGATGAAGTACTTTTAGATGATGGATGGATACTAGCTATGCAAGAAGAACTTAATCAATTTTAAAGAAATGATCTGTGGGATCTGGTACCTAAGCCTGAGCATAAGAACATTATTGGATCAAAATGGGTGTTCAGAAACAAACTTAATGAACAGGGTGAAGTAGTCAGAAACAAAGGTAGACTTGTTGCACAATGCTACAGTCAACAAGAAGACATTTATTATGCTGAAACATTTGCTCCAGTTGCAAGATTGGAAGCAATCAGGTTACTTTTATCCTATGCAGTTAATCATGACATTATATTATATCAGATGGATGTTAAGAGTGCATTTCTGAATGGTGTGATATCTGAAGAAGTGTATGTCAAACAACCTTCAGGTTTTGAGGATCTGAAGCATCCTGACCATGTTTATAAACTCAAGAAATCACTATATGGTCTCAAACAAGCTCCTAGAGCTTGGTATGACAGGCTAAGTAATTTCTTAATTGAAAATGATTTTAAAAGAGGTCAGGTTGGCACAACACTTTTCAAAAGAACCTTTGAGAAATATATTCTTGTTGTGCAAATTTATGTTGATGATATAATATTTGGTTTTACTAATGCATCTATTTGCAAGGAATTTTCTAAGTTAATGCAGGAAGAATTTGAAATGAGTATGATGGGAGAATCGGAGGGAGAGAAAGAGAGAATTTGCATTTTTATAGTTAATTTAATTTTTCTTACCAGAGTGTTTACAGAGTTTCCATCAACCGATGGAACAACGTTTTCCTTTCCCACAATATAAATAAACCCGTGAAATTGTATGGTGGCTAGTTTGAAAGCAGCATTTGGTAAAACTAAAGAGAATAAGAAATAAGTTTCTGTGAAACGATCATGATAATTTACTAATTTTTTTCTAATTAACTTTTGTTTATCATAGGAGATTGGTTATCTACTCACCATTTGTTTAACATAGGAGATTGGTTGTATATAATTATACACTTGAGAAAATATGTCCCAAAAGACAGTGTCCACAAACAAATATCAAATATATATAACTACAATAACACATAGGATATTGATCGATTGTATCCTTCATACCAAATGAGTTTAAGTCAGTAAATACATCCAAAAAGTTTCTCTAAACAATAAAACATATAAGATTTCTATATAAAAGACTTTTATTTCCAAACAACTTTATTTTCAACAAAACTAATCAGAAAAATAACAGGTACTTACTTCCACCTTGGCTCAATCCAACTACTATTCAGTGGTTCTCTTACACTCTCAAAATTAACCACTTCACTCTTTTTTTTCTGAGGTGTTTTTCTGCTCTCTCTTGTATCTTCTAATTCCATGTGTACTCTTAATCTCTGCATTTTAGTATCATAAGATTGAAGAAAAAAAATCATAGTTATTTGATTGGATTGAGGTTATAGTTGTAAATTAATTAATTTAAATAAAAGAAAAAAATTACACCAATTTTTGTTTTTAACAACGTAATGAATTTCATTATATACCAATCCAAGCATAAGACCCAGAATTTGGACCACAAATTACAATTCTGTGTGTAAGAAGGAGAGTATAAAAGCTACATGAATGAATCATTACGAATGTAATACACCAAGACCAGTAAGACACCAAACCAGAAAGAAAGAAAGCACAGAGAAAATGCAATGAAGCAAAGGCCACCACCTTATGAAGCACGGACACTACTCGGATTAGGTGTCGTGTCCGACACCGACATGACACCAACACACATAACTAAATTGTGTGATTTTTTCAAATCATTAGCAGTGTCAACTTGTCAGTGTCCGGTATCCGTATCCGTGCTTCATGGCCACCACGCCATAATGGCACCCTGAAGGCTGAATCACTTCAGCAGATCAAAACCAACTCGCAAAAATTACATCAAAATTTAATTTAGTTTTAAACATGATCTCTTTGACATCTTACATAGTAGTGTTTGTAATTCTCTACATGATTAATTGCAAACACGAGGCTTAATGTTTTGTGGTCAAACACCACAGAAACTTATAGACCAATTGAAGGTGTCTAACATAAAAATATCAAAATTGTCAATGGAGTTAGGGTTTAGAAACCAAAAATGAAAATTTTGTGAAAATTTCTTCCAAAATCAGACAGAAAGGATTTGGGAGTAGAAGAATATGAAATTAAAGTGTGAAGAGAGTTTTTATTTTTTGTCATAAAAGTGTAAAGAGGGTTGGTACTTTTCTTAACAAAATAAAGAGAGTTATAGCAAAAACCCAACTGCAAGTGGAGATCAAAGGCAATAGAATTGCATTTAATTAGGACTCATAAACATGAATTAAAACATACCTTAAATTCAACGCTTTACCGAGAGAAAAAAAACCCTTTGCTCCACTTTAAAGCAAAAATAAGCAAGTTTGCTTCCCTACTGAAACCCTAATTTGTTGTCTCCTCTGTCGCAGCTAATTATTTTCGGTGGAGATCAAACCTTTGCACACACGTTACTGTTCTCACGTATTTTGCAACTAGGGCTTAATCATGCATATTTATTTTGATTTCTGCTCTTCCCCAACACAAAACACTCGCGCCGTGCAGCCATGTCCAAAATGCCCATGCGCTAGTTAACTAGCGTAAGTGTAAAATAATGTGCAAGTTAAGTTGAGTGATGTGAGTTAAGTGGCGCATAGTGACTTTTTTTTTTAATTTATTTACTATTTTCAAATTATTTTATTTACTTTAATCTAAAATATTTTATTTACTTTATTCTAAATTATTTGTTCACTTTATTCTAAATTATTTGTTCACTTTATTCTAAATTATTTATTTGCTATATTCTAATTTATTTATGCATTTAAAATAAATTCGAAATTAGAAAATAA
>Ga0315914_1002238_pt1 | contig 29594 bp, 23 predicted proteins | sample MpolenodulesMG_FD_203920 | JGI IMG/M metagenome (GOLD analysis project Ga0315914, IMG submission 203920) | Medicago polymorpha root nodule microbial communities from Los Angeles, California, United States - elongated nodules | ecosystem: Host-associated > Plants > Roots > Nodule | place: USA...
CCAGAGTGCTCTGGTCCTTAAAATAAAATAAAATTAATAACCTATTACTTAATAATTATCCAGAACTTTCTGGTCCTATTTATTAATTAATTATTTTACTCTTAATATTTCCAGAGTGTTCTGGTCCGCTTTATTTATTTCAGTTATATATCCAGAGTTTTCTGGTCCTTTACTGCTTTATTTATTTCAGTTATATATCCAGAGTTTTCTGGTCCTTTACTGCTTTATTTAATTCAGTTATATATCTAGAGTTTTCTGGTCCTTTACTGCTTTATTTATTTCAGTTATATATCCAGAGTTTTCTGGTCCTTTACTGCTTTATTTATTTCAGTCTTTTATTCCAGAACTTTCTGGTCCTTTTATTTATTATAATTATCCAGAGTTCTCTGGTCCTAATATTATAATATTTTATTACTAACCAAATATTTTCTTGAGCATATATACTTATTTAAGTTGCAGGAATAATTTTTAAAAGGGTCACAATTCAAACCCCCCCTTTCTTGTGACGTTTATTGCTACTTCAATGCAAACCAAAAAATCAAGTTATAACATCAAAATTAACAACACAATTTCAAACAACATAATTATCCAAAATATTCAAACATTAAAATTAAATAAAATACAATCAACTCCTAATAACTACACTCGTACCACCGCCACCTCTGGCACCCCTGCCACCCTCAGTAGCTCCCCGACGATGGTAAACTTTCCCATCATGCACCTCTTTCAACACATCCTCCAAATGTTGTCATTCCTCGAACCCTTTCGGCACCAGACCACTTCTCATCACATCATAGATGTGCTCTCTAATGCAGCTCATCCTTCCGCTAAGCTGTAAGTACGCAAGGTCTCCATCCTCCTGAGCAGCTCGCGCATCAAGGACCTCACGCTCCGGTGGCCTCGGCACCGGTACCGGCATGTCACGAAGAACCATGCATGGATGGGAATGGCGATAAAACCAATCGATGTATCCATTTACTGCCTCCACAACATAATGAATTGCAGTCTCTCCCAACTGCTGAGGTGTCAACGCATAATCAAGTGCACGCCAAAAGCGGTTTGTGATCTCCGCCAAATTAACATCAATAGGTGCACTCTCAACGGGATGTCACGGTATGGTATGAACCCACCCAAACTGACGAAGCACCCTCTCCGGTAGATATCTCACCATGCGGTCTCCGAATCTCAGTCATCCATAGTAAAGGCTCACCCGCTCAAACTGACGTGCCTAATGGTGCTCTCCATATGGGGTCATGGCAACCCTCGTCAAATCCAGCGCATCCAGATGGTTTCTGTAGTTGTCCACTATGCCTAAACCAGACAGTGGTAAAAAAAAGCATCGCACGTGGATAATGATTATCTCTATATCCGTCCCAGACATCCTTGCTTCCCATACCTGGGAAGTGATGAAACACCCAAGCCTGCACCAAAGACAACCACTTATAAATATACAAACCATATACACTTACATTTAAAAAAATAAAATATAGTTTTTATTTTATACCTGCAACAAAGTCAGGTATCCTGCCACCTGACTGCAGTTTCAAGTGAGCTAGTGCTGCAGCTCCCCATGAATAACCAGCAACATTATCAAGGTTTCTAAAGTACCTTAGGTACACAACATCCACAGCCCACTGACTCTTGTCAGTGAAGATCATGATCCCCACCAAGTATAGCAAATATATGCGGACAGTCTGGTCCCGCAACCTCTGTACCTCCTGAGTCACACCATACTCAGTTTTCAAATCCCTCTGCTCCTTCAAACGCTCCTTGAAGATCCTCTCCAAGTAGCTAAATCGGCAATGTGCACCTTTGGTCTTTTCGACCTCTTTAAGAGCATCACCCGTACTAGATCCCAAGTACGTCTCCATCAATTCCACCGCCTCGTCCCGTGATATGGACCCATGGGACAGGAGCATGCCGTCAATGGGGAGATGCAGTAAACAGGCCACATCATCAAGTGTGACTTTCATCTCCCCAAACAAAAGGTGGAAGTTGGAAGTCTCTTCGTGCCACCTCTCCACAAATGCACAAATCAGACCATGGTCAATCAAGCTGTAGGCCGGTGCCAAGCAATATGTTCTGCCACCACTATGCAACCATGATAGGGATGGTTTCTTTATCATGTATCTCTTCTATCTTCTTTCCTTTGTTGATGCATTTTAATTTTCCACGTCATTGCAAATTAATAAAGTGAGTTTAAACTCATGGCTTCACAAACAGATTAACATTACATCACAAATATCATCATTTCACACAGATTAACATTAATAAAGTGAGTTTAAAGTGATACCTCACCATCAGCCGCCTTCCTAGCCACGTGCACATGGTACCTCCACAGCAGGCCAGTCTCGTGTGGGCCACCGAGATAGTCATCTAGTGGCTCAGGGTCCACCACCTTCTCCTTCTTCTTTCGCCTTCGCCGTGGCTCGGCATCTTCCATTTCCTCGTCCATTCTCTCAAGCTCCTCCACAAGCTCATGCTCCTCCATTTGTTGCACGTCCACGTCACCTACCATATTCTCTTGCTCCGGCTGATGCTCGACATCAGCACGGCGTCCTCTCCGACGCCTCGGAGGAACACCACATTCCTCCTCCAGTCGCTGGAGACGCTCTCTCCTACGGGAAGCATGCCCTGCCTCCCTTACCCGTCGAGTATTAGAGGTTGAATCTTCTGTAACATGCACACAAGACAATCAGCACATAACAGTACAGAACAGACGGTCAAAACCAATACTGGGTGTTTCTGGAATTCATTTTCCAGATTGCAACAATCTAATCCGGAAAACGAAATCCGGATTGCTTCAGTACACAGGAAGGAAAAAAACGGAACAAATTACTTGCATGCATACAGAAATCGAACTAACCTTCCATGTGGTGTTTGTCAAAGATTGAAATACGGTCCGTTTGAGCAAGATTTCACCGATTTTGGTTAGATTTTTGCAGTTCGGATTTTGGGATTAGACGGAGAGAGAGTGAGAGTAAGTGAAAAGTGAAACTGTAAAAATGGGGGTGAACGCCCCTTTATACTTCGAATGAGTCCGAAAAATGTAATCCGGACCAAAAGTTAACTGTCAGAAATAGGGTTTTCGGAGGGCAATTTAGTAATTTTTGCAGGGCATGTGAGAAGGGCATAGGGTGGAAAAAGTAATACTCTTTATTTATTTTGTCTGCACAACATAGACAATGAGAACTGAACCTAGGATTTCATGCATACTATCCAAGAGTTTCGGTTTACTCCACTTATTTACTCTTCATTTACTGTCCATTATGTGTGTGAGAGAGAGGGAGGTAGAATATTAATGAGATCTATTAGTTTGGTTCACTTATTAAAATGGATCTCACTAATTCATCGCTTGAATTGGGTTTATCTCTCATAATTTGACAATAAGGGTAAATAAATGGCGTAAGTCCATACTCACTGCTCAAACTCATCACCACTAAAATGTGTAGTTAGTACTTGAACTTAGTTTATGTAAACATGCTTGAATTGAGTTTACATAGTTTTGAGTAAAACAGAGAAACTCCAAATATACAAGTGGAACTTGAATTGAATCGAGTTTGTGTAAACATACTTAAATTGAATTCACATGCAATGATGCAATTCTTAGACACGGAAAAAATAACGCACAAAAAATAATTCTTTAGAGGAAGCTACGAAAATCTTTTGTACAAATTCCTTCAAACCTTTGATCAAATTGTTTTCACATTTGGACATGAGGTGGAAGTTTGAACATCGAAAAATAGTTTACTAAAAAATGAGGCAAGAGGCGTTTTAAGAATTAGGGTTATTTCATTTGTTTAGGAGAATGTAACTAGAAATTAAGGGAGATGTAACTAGCATGAATATTTTTCATGTGTTTCTTAGAAAATTAAACCACAATAATTCTAACCTGTAACATGACAAATATAAATTACATGGTCCAAGTGATAAGGAATTTGAATCCCCCTTAAACAAGTGGTCATGGGTTCATTCATGGCTCTTGTGTATGAAAAAAATCGACTGATAGAGGAAAACTCAGCTTGTGTCCCCCACATATTGTCCGAAGGAAATTAATCACTACTAAACGGTGGTGGAAACTTCTCCAAAAACAACCTAGGAACTATAGATGCTCTTCTCCAAACCAGCATGACATGTGCACTTTTTCAGAATTAAAAAAAAAAAAAAAACTGAATAGGAATGCATAATAAAAAATAAATATTTCACATGTCATGCAGTGATTAGAGAACAACACCAACAATACTCATGGTACTGTCCCCAAGTTTTCTCGACAACAAATTCAATTGGCAACAGAGAATCAAATACGAACAGAACAGAAGCAAAACACCAAACGCAACATAAAACCAGCGCAACCTCTTTAACAGGCAGATAGAACAACAAACACAGGTGCTGTCAAATGAACTGTAATTATGCAGGGGCTGCTAAATAACCCAAATAGTGCTAGTTTTAATCTAGTTTAATATAACAAAAAAAAAACTTTTAGGTTCAAAAAATGAAATCCGGTTAGCAAATGCTGCTCCCTGGGTAAACAGTTTAGCACTAATACAGTGAAACAAGGTTTCTTGCTGAAACACCCAACTTACCCATTATTCCTTGCTGAGATAATGGTGTGGTACTGCTGCCGGATCAAGTTCCCAGAAGCCTCTCAGATTGCTGCCATGTTCTTCCGTCAGTTTGAAAGCAGGGATCTTGTGAGAGAATCTGAGCAACTCAGTCCTATCGATAGTCATGGTCATCTTTGATCCTCCGTTACTTAATTTACCCTTGAAAACTGAACTGTAACCACTTACCTTCTCCAGAAATAAAACATCTGTCCACATATCAGCGTCTTCAGTAACTTCCACTATGTCATACTCACAGTTTTTCAAATCAGAACGTTTGAGTGTAGTTCTCCACCCCCTATACAATGCCCAAATTTCACCCTTCCGCGGATAGATTTCATATTCCTTGTTGTTTCGAACAGCACTAGCATGCACCTGATGTGAAACAGAATTGGTGTTGTTGTAGGTGCAGAGCTTACCACTTGGATTGATTTTAAATCTTCCACAGGAAATGATCATATCCTTATCTTCCCATCTAATAACTTTCTTAGGTACCCAGCAATCAGTAAGATAAATTACTTGCAACTCAATTTTTGAGCCAATCCTCCGAACGCATTTAATCTGACCATAGTATTTTGGAAGTTCGTCCTCATCACCATAAAATGCCCAAATCTGGCCCGCCTCAAACTTTTCATGGGACCTTTCAGCATCAAATTGGTTGAAGGAAGGGTCTGGAACTTCAAAAGATTCTGCAACTGAAACCTTTGGAGCTCTAACATCATCAATATGATCAACATGATCCTTCTCCTCTACTGAGTTGCTTCTTTCCAAATTAACCTTGGAAGGAGATGTATCCTTCAGTTCCAAATCATCAGGAAGAGTAATCTCCTCCATTGGCAAGGATATAGGATCGAGTTCAAAGGCTCCTACAGGGACGCCTGCTCTTTCGAGACCAGTCATTTTAAAAGATGGAACCCTGTGAGAGAATCTGAACAGCTCCGCTGGTGGAATTTGAAATGAGCAACCACCTCCCTCCGTAATTCGAGAGAAGAGGCTCATAAAACCTTTCAACTTAGCCAAGTATGAAACAAATACTCCCACGCCTTCAACATAATCCGACAAAATTTCAACAAATTCCAAATCATACTTCTGATGAGATTCTGCATCCATATACCATTTGATATCCCAATTCTTGAAAAGAGCCCAAGTTTCTCCTTTTCTAGGATACACTTTAAAAGTAGAACGGACCTTTTCATAAAGTATACGGTGAGAGAACATTGGTTGATCTTTAGTGGTTACAGTCTTACCAAGTTGATATTTCCCACAAGCACTTGGCAGTTTCTCCTTAACCCACCTGCGCTCCTCTTCGTCATCTGGATCTGGCTCAAGCCAAGTTATCTGCAACTTAAATCCAGTAGAAAAAACTTTTTTGATCAAAGCATAGAATCTAGGCATGCCATCTATATCATCATAAACCGCCCATATCTGCCCGGAAGCGAAACATTCCTCTTTCTTGTCCTTGTCAAAGTCACTGAACTCTGGATCGGGATAAACAAAACCATCTGAATGATTTGTTGATTTGGAGTCTGAATCCTCTGAAGCTTCCTCTATCTTTGAGCTGCCCGCTGTTTCTTTTCCTCCCACCTCCTTAATTTTCACATCTATATTTTTTAAGCTCTCTTCAGAATAAAAATTTTGCTTCTGTTTTACCTCTTTCTGATGATCTCCCAGACCAGAAGCCAAACCATTCTGATCATTCATTTCAGTTTCCTTTCCCTGTTTTGAAGGTTTCCGTGACTCATCGTCGTCACTTCCATTCTCCTTGTAGGAAACCTGGTGTTTTTGCCGTGAAGATCTACGTGGACGCTCTTCTCTAGAAGTAGAAACGCCAGGAAAACCATTGTTGTCAGAAAATGTATCATCTTCAGAATCAGTGCTGCCTATAGACTCGGAACTTTCACTGGAATCTATTACGTGCTTCCTCTTTCTCTTTCCATCTGGCTTTACAGAGACATTTGAAGTAGAGCTTTTCTTATGATGAGACTCTTTCTTGGACCTCTTAGCATACAAATCACCTTGAGATCCAACACCAACCTTAGAAGCACCATGATTCGGAGTATTGTTCTTCTGGCCAAAAGCTTGCCGAGTTGAATTAGTTGCCGGTTTTGTACTTTGTGGATCCACCTCATATGCAATGAAGGGCTTATTACATTGTTGACAGCGAAGAGACCTATTTAAAACTACCCTGAAATATTCAAACCTAACGGAACAAAATGAGCACATAGTCCAAAAAGTAGGGCCACTGCCATTAAGCCCCTGCTGAGTTGGCTTCTTAGACGGCTGTTGCTGTTGAGGAGGATTTATGTTTGGGAAAACGGGCCGGACATTAGTTTGCATCACAGGATTAAAGTTCACCGGAACGTTCCGTTGAAAAATAGATGGCATGGCAGGTTTGGTCATAGAAAATTTGCTCAAGTTCATGTTAAGTAATGTTCGTTTTTCTCTATCCAAAAGAACTCTTTGAGCTTCCCCAATCAGCTTAAATGCAGCTTCTGCACCAGCAAACTTGTTTTTGTCAGGATGGAGTTGGAGAGCAAACTTCTTGTATTGTTTCTTAATTATTCCATCATGGTCATTGCGATCAATTTGTAGAACTTTGTACCAGTCCACCACATTAGTATTACCCAGTAATTTCTGCTCAGCAGAGCAATGCACATCACAAACAACAAGCATTTGAGCGATATTCTCCAAATCAGGATATAGTTTCTGAGCCTTATGCGCAAATGTACGAGCCCCTATGAAATCTTTGCTCTCCATTTTCTTTTCAGCAATATCCTTGGCCCTTAAGGCCTCCTCTTTATTGCAGTCCATCAAAGTCTAAATTCCAAAGCCTGATTATGAGTTATGGCAGCAAGTTCTATTTCCAACAATGCATAAGTCCACTCCAAAAATTACAGTCCTCGCATTCAGATTTGGACAGCCTGCAGTTTCTGTGCAACTTACAAATATTAGATCCCACATCAACCAAAAACTCTCAAAAAGGATGGAGTTGTTGACATTGCAATTCAAAACATAAAGTTTATGAATAAGGAAAAGAGTCAAAATCAGATTTTTCAATCAATTAAAACCAAAGCAATGCAACCAAAACAGAAAATCCACAGCAAACTTAGCAGACTACCACATGTGGAATTGGATAAGTAGTAAAATATTTTTATTTTTTTATATCTTATAAAAGGTAGGCTGTCTGAATTCATCAAACACGACAAGGAGAATATTTACAGAAAAGAAGAATGAACCAAAATAAGCTATTCTCTTCCTCTTTTCACTGAAATTTATTTCTTATTTGTGTGGGGCCAACCAACAAAGATACAAAGTACAGAAAATCAATAGAAGTGTAAGGGCAAAAGTGATCACACGTACGGGTGGAAATCATTATATCCACCCCCAAAGGTTTGATCATCTGAAAATAATCGAAATACTTTGCTCAATAGGCTTTAGTTTGACTCTCAATTTCTCACTGCCAATAATGACCCTTGATACGCGAACTGTAAGTCTAAGCCCTCCATTTAGCTTACAACGTACCCACTTTCTATGGCTAAACTTTCTAACTAAAAAATCAAATGAAGGACAAAAAAAGCTTCACACTGCCATATGACAAGGAGGGGCAAAGCCACTTGTACCACAGTGAGGGAACTCGCTCCCCACTAAAATTTCAATCTTTCTCAATATATACACATATCAAATGATAGGAGTGGGTTAATGTGAGAGATGAGAGGATAACCTTATAATCATTAGATCAGAACAAACGGTGTAGATCAGATCAAATTCCATTTTAAAATTGTGTGTGATCTCTTTTGTTTCCCTTCTCCGTTTGTCCTTTACCCCCTCTCTTTCGCATGATTACTGTGTATGTAATTCAAATAAAAGTTTAACTTGCTGCAAATCTAAACCAGCAGTGCCTTCTAAACTCTCTGTTTTTTATAAACATCTACACTTTTCTACGACAGTAATAAGTTAAATAACCAATTTAGATTTAATAATCAAGAAGCAATTATGTAGCAGTGGCTTTCAGCGAAAAAAATTGGGTGGGGTGAGGTGCCGCATATGACGTGGTAGGTATTAAACTTGAATTTAAAACCGTTGATTCAGTAAAGAACGTGTGTGTGAGTGTGAGTGTGAGTGTGAGTGTGAGTGTGAGTGTGAGAGAGAATATTAATGTGGTAGGCATTGAACTTGAATCTGTCCCGCATATGTCGCATATGAGTGATAAATGTGTGAACAGCGAACACGTGCCTTTTTAATTGAGGAATTAAATGCTGATCGTTTATTTTAATCTAGGTCTCTCATATTAACTCCCTCCTGTCACTTGATATACTTCATATAGCACGCGCGCAAATGTATATGTTATCGATGAATTAAATGTTGATGGTTGTTTATTTTAATTTTGATCTAACGGTTAGCATAGATCCTCTCATCTCGCATGCTAACTCACTCATCTCACTTGAGATGCCCCATATTATACATACCCAACTACAACATATACCTACTTAAAATTTCTAGATCCAGTGCCTCCATTCTACAACAAAAAAAAACAGCCCGAAAATTCTTAACAGTTAAAAACATATACCTTACAATAAAACCTTCTTCTATACAATAAAACCTTACATATACCATTACAAATCAATGAAACAATAAAACACAGTCTAAAAAATCATTTCAGCACAATCAAACAAACTTACAATGCAATTAACACCTTCTTCTATACAAATCCACCACAAAACCAAACAAGCAGTGTTCAAGTTCCAAAACCTGAAAGAAAGAAAAAATTGAAGTTACATGCAAAACCCTAATTTATTCTGAAATTAATAACAGATAAATACAACACTTTCATTTTAACAAAAAAACCCATATAAAAAAAAAAACACCTTTACAACTAAAGAAAAAACGTATTCCTCTTCAAATCAAAGGGGGAAGTTACAAATTATAGGTGAAAAAAAAATTATTAAAACCCTAAAATTCGGTAAGAGTGGAAAATTAAACGGGTTAAAGAGAAAAAAGTTGAAAATGGAAAGAGATTTGAACGAACCTGGTAGGGTTTGGAGTGGATGAGAGAAGAATCGAAGAAGGAGAAAGAAAACGTGCTTGTGAGGGTGGAGAGTTGAAGAAACAGCTTCTCAATATCATTGTTTTTGTTATTAGTAGTACTCTTAGGTTGTTTTCTTCCTATATTGCCACTATCATTCTGCATTTTCAGTGTTGTCTCTTTTGTAATTTTGTTCATCTTTAGGGGTTTTATCGTCTGACCTTGATCCAACGGTCCACGTTTCTTTACTACTTTTGGTTTTATTGTAATTTCCTCAATCTTTAAGGGTGTTATCGTCTGACCTTAATCGAATGGGACCATATTCTTCTGCTCTTTTTTGTCTTTATTGTAATTTCTTTAAGGAGTAATCATCATTTTGATCCTTGAATATGTAACAAATAGTCATAATAGTCTTTCAATGTATCAAAGATCTAAAATAATCATTGATTATGCTCGTTGTTGGTCAGAATAGTCTCTGACACTAAAATAACCACTCAATACTCACAAAAACTTTTTTCATATAGAGACTGAAATGACGATAAGTAAATACAAACAAAGACTAATATGACAATAAGTAAGTATGTTGAAGTACTAATATGACAATATTATTGAATTATTTTAATGTCAAAAACTATTTTGATTAATGAAACGCACAATCAGAGACTACTTTTAAATTTCAATACATAGGGACCATTGTGGTTACTTGTTAACCATGCAGGGAGCAAAACGACTATTACCCATTTCTTTAAGTTTAAGATAAATTATTAAGTATCTTGGAATTTGGTTGGGTATATCGCTATCCGGTAAGCTAAATTTGTTTAACATTTACATTTATTTTAATATAAATTAATATAATAATATGACATGCATGTCATTGAATGATTTAACGAAAGATACGCATTCAACCAAACTCTGCGAGTACTCATACCACTGTGTTCACCTTTTAACCTTTAAAGGAAAATCATCAACAATTTAAGTTTCTTTTGCCCTTCTTTTGTCTCTATTGTAATTTATTTGATCTTTGAGGTTTAATTGTCTTACTTTGAGCCAACGATTCATGTTTCTGCTAATTTGGTTTCGATTGTAATTTCTTCAATCTTTATGGGTTTAAAGTTTGACCTTGATCCAATAATCCATATTCTTTTCCTTTTAATATTGCGATGGGCTGGTTCAGGGATAGCTTACACCGAAGGGTGGATAGTGAAGTTAATTCTTATTTATGGACAAATAGATGGTTAGGGAGGTTTCATTCATGATCAGTTTTGCTGTCATTTTGATTTGTTTGAGTATCAACAAATGACGATCATCGATATGTTTACTTTAGGCTGGGTGAGGGAGGTGATATCTGGAAGTGGAGGCAGTGATTGTTGGCATCAGAGCAGGAGATGGAAGGCAAGTGTAGGACTTTACCTCTCGTTATGACTTTGCATGACGATTTAGAGGACAATTGGTTTTGGACTCCTGATCTAGGTGTTGGATATATTGTTCGCGGTATGCATCGTCTTCTTGCTGGCAGGGGCTCTGGTCATCATTCATCAGTTTCAGATCTTATATGGCAAAAGGACGTTCTTTTGAAGGTGTCTGAGTTTGCTTGGCGAATTTTCCAGAGTAGATTGCCCACAAAGGACATTTTATTCAGAATAGCCATTATCTCTCATGATTCTCTGTTATGTGTTAGCGGATGCGAAAATTCGGAATCAACGAATCATTTGTTTTTGGGGTGCAACTTCTTTTGTTCGTTATGGCACCTTTTTTGAAATTGGCTTGGAATCTCTTATGTTGATCCCTCACGTATTTCAGATCAGTTTATTCAATTTGGTAACTTATGATATCTTTCTCTAGTCGCCCCCTCATGATCATATTTTGGTCGACTTGCACTTGAGTTATTTGGAAGGAAAGGAATAGCAGGATCATAAAGAAAAAAGAAAGCTCTGTTTTATGGCTTTTGTAGAATACTAGATCGTCTACCCGTGCTGCCACATGGGTCATATATTGTTAAACACATTAGTTGAAATTCATTGTCATATGACTGACGAAACTAATTTATCTTGTTTCAAAACGATGTGTTTTAACTTAATGTGATTAATTGACAAACGAATGTCATTATACATAAGTTCAAATATACGTAGATATAACAGACATACATAGCCATCAATGTTCAGCATATGCCACTCCTCCTCCCTCGATTTAATTGCATCAATTCCAAGCAAATTGACTAACACAATTGGCTTGTAACATGTGTATCTACCGCAAAAACTGCTAGCATCAACAACAATTCACCTGACAACATTCAAAAACATATATAATGCACAAATATAAGTGTATTTATAACATGTATTTATATCAAATTGGGGGTAATGACTCAATTAACAATCTATTGGTTTCACAACTAAACATACCAAAAAGCGTTATTATAGTTATAAGCACAAACCAAGTGTTTCATTTGCCTTGCACATCGATGTTAGCTTAAGTCAAATGCATCGAATACCATCCAAGTTAGTTTGTGCGAAACACAGGACATCAAGGCTACCAAATGGGCAACTGTAATTATACATAACTGATAAGAAAACCTACGTAAATTTTCCATATCAAAAATAATTCTTTCAATTTTTTCTATTTTCAATAATGTGCTCTTCGAAACAATAAGAAACCATTGCCCTGTTGTTCCCATTAAATGTAGCACTTATATCAATCTTCAAAGTTATAATACTAAGCAGTATTCATACTTATCAAATCTAGCATTCCTGCAATATAAGAATTGAAGTAAAAGGCAAATAAAACCATGACATCAAAATCATCTTCATCCCAAAATCTTGTACTGATGAAGTAAAAAAACGTGTTTTCCGTTCATATCAATAGAATAAAGAGGTATCATTGTTGGTATCTATTAAAAATGAACCATAGTTTGTTGGACCCATATTTGCTTCCTTCATATACTATTTTTTTTCTTGAACAACTACATTTTATTAATCAACCACCGCACATGAAGTGAAGGGAGCGATATACAAACAAAACACCCGAGCAAAACCCACCCAAATCTCAAAACAGAACATCAAAATAAACAGACCCCTGCCTAAAACCGCAGCTCCCTAAAAACAGAAGGTCCCGTGCTACTGATCTCCAAACAACACTAAAAACCACAGAAAACTGAAAACAACACAACATCAAAACCAAAACCGCAGCTGAAATAGAAAATTCACCGCCCCGCCCTCCTTCTTCCGCTACCTCCTCATACATTCCCCCGGATCCCAACACAATTCATAAAACAAACACGGCGCTGCTTTAAAACGGTGTAAGACTTCCTTCATATACTTCTTCAATAACAACCTAAAGACGGTTATGAAAAATGTTTATCGTAACAAATTCAATGACATAGAATCTCAGCAAAAGACTTTTTTAGTATCTTCAGGAAACATCTCTTCCCACACATGTTCAGCAAATAAACTACTTTTTCCAGCTAGGTTCAAGGATGTCAAATAATTACATTACAAACTACCCTTCAAGAAGTTTTGCACAAAGAACATGTGATCAAAATTGTTCAATTAATCTGCTCCCGTGTTGTCTTTGGCTTTTAACATGGACTTAAAGTCATATGAATCCATTACAACCAAATATCAAATCAGAGATTGAAATAGATGTTGAGAAAAAACAACTACCTGAATAAAACGTAAGGGTGTTGAAGACATCATCATCATGGTTAGAAAATTAAGATATGAGAGGGTAAATAGACAACTCGGAATAACAAAGCAGCATGTGGGAAGGAGGCTTATCAAATATCATACTTTCACCAAAAGTGCATAATAGAACTAACTTAAAATTAATTCAATGGAGTAAGAGATCACAATGATTTATCATAACTAAACCTGCCCATAAATTATGATAGTAACAATTCCAAAATAGTTCAATGAAAAAAATAAATTGAAGAAATTTTTGAGAAGCAAAGCATGCATGACTGTAGTTTCCCCACAAATGTAAATGAAGAGGACTACACCAACGATAAAGTGGGGAATCGAGAGTTATAAGCATTGAAAGAGTAGATAATCAACAACCTAATAGTGTGAAAGTGAACAGATTTTTTATTCTTTAAGATGTTTAGAAGTCAGTCAGTGTCCATTCCTAGAGCTCTTTACCTGCAAACTTTTATATGAACACTTGAGTTTTAAAATATTTTATAGAATAAATAGTTCCTATTGTGTATTGAATTAGAAATTTAAATTTTACAGAAATCAAACACAGTAACTACAAAGTCTACCTAAATTTGATAAAATGAGTGAAAGAGAATAAGAATAAAAAAGACATATCAAACACTTAGAATGAAAAGTGGCTTTCTTAAAAAGGAATGACGTGCAACTGATACTAAATTTGACAAAATGGTAGATGTACTATCTGCATAGCACGGAATCTCTCTCATACTCACTTTCACTGCAGGCAAAAGACACCATAAAGCAATCAAATTTGATATCATATAATTTCACAATGTCAAAATCAAAGAAAAATAAACTATTTATTTTTTCTCAAATTCAGAGAATGATTTGATCCCATATGATAAGCACGTCCGAGAATTACCTCAATGGTGGAAACTGAATCGTCACCAAGATGCTTTCGAAGGCTAGAAGAATCTAAATGGTAACAACCATGCACACAAAGCAGATATAGAAACTGAGGGGAGAAACTCTTGCCCAAACCACAACAATGCAATGAAAGGCGTAGAAACAGTCATGAAATTTTTTGTCGATGCACTGTGATTCAAGTTTCACATAAACAGAGCACACAACATGACCAAATCAAAGCGCTTAATTACCAAAACAAATCTTTCTTTTAACTATCGAATACCAAATCTGAAGGAGATAATATAAAAAATTGAGGTATGAGAGTAGCATTAAGATAGCAGCAAAAACTTTAAGTTACTAATCCTCACCAAATTTCATCATTCACTGAATCAAAAAAAACGGAAGTACATATATAAAACAATCGAACTAAGAAACACAATTTCAATAATTTGAAAAACTAAGCAACAATCATTGACAAAGAATGCACATTACCTTTGCATTTCAACAGGAAATTAAACTTCCATACACATCAATTGGGCTTTAAGACCTCAGAGAATGACCTTATAAAATAGAGATGAGTTCCTTGGAACTTGAAAATGTTGGTGCCATGGAAGTAGATTGAATTGAAGCAGTCTACAACTTTCACATGACAGGAATCCAATAGTCTTACTATGAATTAAGTCCAGAAATTCTTATCATGTGAAGGTGGTTGATCAAAATATACACTCACCTAAACAAAATATTGAAAGTGATTCAAAAGAGAAAGAGTTTTAAGAAACAAACAAATATAATATGATCCTATCACTTTTACCAGACACTTACAAAAGAAACCTATTTTTCTCTCATAGTAATGAATGAAAAACCGACAATAAGAAAATTAAGTTTCTTTTCTCGGTTCAATATTTTTTATAAAAAAAACTTGAACTTTATATCCATGTCTTCAAAACTGAAATTCATTCAGTTGGCAAGCTATCATAAGAAATCACAAAAAGTAAACGGTAACAAATTTCGAAACATTACCATCAATTCAATTTGTCATCTGACGCGGTTGATCAAATCAGATTCAAAACAAAGAATCTCAGGGGCTGCCTTTTCATTACACCAAGCTCGCTTGAGAAGCTCAACGTAAATTAGCTGATTTTGGTGGGTTAAGGCTAAATTAGCTGATTTTGTTTTTCAGTACCATAACTGGTGGCTAAGCCCTCTGTTTGCTTGAGCATTGGTTAATTTCTTCTTTCCTTTGATGTTCTATTCTTTAGAACTTTTGTTGTAGTTAATTTTTTGGCTTTCTGCTCTGGTACACCTTGTGCTAGGGAGATCATCCATTGGTAGCAATATAATTCATTTTAGCCTCTTAAAAAAAAATTGATTGTCATCGCTATCTTTGAGTAACGTAATACAAGCATACACTAAACCATAAACATTAATCATCAACAAACACAACCAACAGATGTGCACACATTTCCTTACATCGTAAACAACAACCTATCCTGGATCAGTGTCATATTGAGCTACCAAACAACGTCGTACTACAAGAGGTATGCTCTAATACCATCAGTAACACACCTTACTACTATCAGGATTACCGACTAACCCCACAAACCAACATGCGTGTTTTCAGTGTGCTTTGTCCTCACTTGCACACTTTGTGGGAAACTTTCCAAAAGGTCACCAATCAAAATACGACTCCAAGTCAAGCACACTTAACTATGAAGTTCTTATTAGCTGGGCCGTTAAAAAGTTGGCGTTAAAATCATTCTCAAAATTTACCGAGTCAAGTTTCTTCTTTAAAGGAGGGGATTTTATTCTTGGAATGTAAAAAGGAGATTTCGTTGTTATTAGATTCGGAGGTGGAGGAGTTACATAGTGTTAATGTTGAACTTCACTCTCTATCTCGTATTAATTCTAGTATTTGTTGGCAGCAGTCACGCCTGAATTGGCTTTGAGAAGGGGATGCTAATACTAAATTTTATCATGGTATTATGTCTAGTCGGCGACACAACAATTCTATTTCGTCTATTCAAGTGGAGGGTGGGCAGGTGAAGGGTGTGGGAAATGTTCGTGCTGTAGTCTTTTCTCATTACGACTCATTTTAAAGGTAGTAATGTTGCTAGACCCAATATGGATAATCTTGGTTTTTGTACATTGTCCTTTAGAGAATAAGGGATTTAATTAAACCTTTTTCTGTGGAGGAAGTAAGAGTTCTGTTTTGGGATTGTGATAGTTTTAAGAGTTTTGGTCCGAATGGAATTAATTTTGGTTTTCTGGAGGATTTTTGGAGTGACTTGAAGGATGATATTATGAGATTTGTGCTTGATTTTCATCAACAGAAGGTTAACAAAATGTCTTGATTTCACATTTATAGAACTTATCCCTAAAATTGATAGTCCTCAACGGTTGAATAATTTTAAACACATCTCTTTAGTGGGAAGTCTGTATAAGGTGCTAGTTGAAGTATTGGCTAGTCGTTTACGAAGTGTCATTGGAAGTGTAATTTCCGACTTTCGGTTTGCTTTTGTTAAGGATATAGAAATTCTTGATGGGATACTTGCTACAAGTGAGGTGGTAGACGAGGCTAGGATACATAAAAAGGAGTTATTGTTATTTAAAGTGGATTTTGAACAAGCGTATGATTTTGTGAATTTGGGATATCTTGACGATGTTATGAGGAAAATTATGTTTCTGAATTTGTGGAGGAAGTAGATCAAAGAATGTATAGGTACGACAACAACTTCTGTTTTGGTGAATGACAACCCTATAGAGGAGTATCAATTGGAGAAGGGGCTGACACGGGGGGATCCACTCTCGCCTTTTTTGTTTCTTCTGGCGGTTGAAGGGTTTCAAAATAATGATGGAGACTATGGTTGTTAATGACATTTTTTTTTTCTGGGTACAAGGTGGGAAGGCATGTGCCACTTTCTATATCTCATATGCAGTCTGTTGATGATACTCTTGTATTGGATGAAAAGAGTTGGGGACGATACTTTTTCTGGATAGATAGGTGGGTCGGGGATGTACCTTTGTGTGTTAAGTTTTGTTGTTTGTTTAAGTTGGCTGTCACATTGAAGGCAACAATTACTGGTATGTTTGCTTTGGGTTTGGGTGAGTGTGGTGAAATTTGGAAGTGGCATACGAGTTATGGGATGGGAGAAGGATTTGGTAGGGGAGTGTAGGAACTACTCTCAATGACTCTACAAGTTGATATTTGGGATCGTTTGGTGTGGATTCTAGAGCCAACTGATGGCTACACTGTTCGTGGTGCGTATCGTATTCTCACTAGTGAGGTTCCCCATCATTATACAACATTGTCGAACTTAATACAACATCAAGACATCCCTTTGAAGGTATCTTTGTTTGTTTGGTGAGTTTTTCGTAATAGATTGTCCATAAACGACAATTTATACCAAATATGTATTATCCTTATTGATTCCCAACTGTGTTAGTGGTTGCAGAAGTTCAGAAAAAACAAAACATTTATTTTTGGATTGTAATTATTTTGCCTTATCATGGCACTCGGTGCGAAGTTGGTTAGGCATTTCCTCTGCTGATCCATCTAGTATTGTCAATGATTTGGCTTGCTTGCACGTGGGGTTATATCTGCACCGTATATAAAGAAAATATGTCGTCTTCGGCTGACTCTTTCTCCTTCGAATTATACCTTACACAAATTTTACTATAAGAATGTTATTTTTGTTGGTGTCATTCAAAAAGATAAAAATTTATATTATATTATTATATTTTTTGAAAGATATTATATTTGTTATATTGTTGGTATTATTGAAAACAGTAAGTATAATCTGTTACAATATAAAAATGCAAATTATCTATTATCTATATCTATAGTTTTAATCATAATCAAATTATTTTTAATAAGAAATTCATAAAAATAGTTGTTCATAATTTATACGCATTAACACGGTAAAAATGTCCGTCTAATCACTAGTGGAAAGAAAGGAACAACATGACTTTAATAATACAATACAACAAGCTCATCTCTAACTTTTAATAACATTAAGCTCCTCTCATTTTGATGGGTGAAGGCAAAAAAAAAAGTCAAGTGTTGCTTTTGGTTATCACGACAAGTGGCTCAATCCTCCTATGTGTATGGGTTTTGGCTAATTCTTGTATTCTTTTTTAATTTCTATTGGTTTGAACTTTTGTTTGTGTAACTTCTCCATTCTACGCATGTACATGTTGTTATCAGTAGAATGTGTGTTTTTTTTTTTGAACGAGAGTAGAATGTGTTTGATAGTAATATAGTTTATTAGCGTCATAAAAAATGGTATAACCTATCAATGTAATTATTTTACACATGTATTAAATGAAATCTTAAAAAATAGTTTTTTTTTTCATTCTTTCAAAAAAAAAAAGTATAGTTTTATCATATTTATTATTAATTGATTAATTGAGATTGCAATATGTATGCCTAAAATAATAGTATGAACCTTGGAATTTCAAAAATCAAAATTAAACCGCCCGTTAGAAGTCTCTCTCTCTCTCTTGGTTCATCTATTCTACACACAACATCAGCATTTGAAATCGACGACGAATCCATCATGAACCAGTACCACATCTACGAAGCCATTGGTCGCGGAAGATACTCGGTAACTCATTCTTCATCTCTCTCCTTTCATTTCCATCTTCAATTCATCACTCTCTCTCTCTTTATCTTTCTTTTTTTTTTTGGTGTTTCTGAATTTGCAGACTGTTTACAAAGGTAGAAAGAAGAAGACAATCGAGTATTTCGCAATCAAAAGCGTTGATAAATCTCAGAAGAACAAGGTTCTTCAAGAAGTAAGTTATCCTAATTTAATTAAGGAAATTAATCTTGTTAATTTATTCTTTTTTCCTTTTATTTTTCAAAATTAATTATGCAAATTTCAGTAGTTTGAGTTTTTTTAGCAGATCCTGAGCTGTATCTACAAAAACAGTTGAATTAACCGATTTTCTCTTTTGCAGGTTAGGATTCTTCACACTTTAGATCACCAAAATGTTCTCAAGTTTTATTCATGGTGAGAAATATTCTTTTAGAGTAACAATTAGTGAAAATTCAAAAAAATGAAGAAATTCTATTAAGGAAAAATAATCTTACTAAAATAAGGAGAGTTATTATAAATTGAGGAAATCTTACTATTAATTTATATGCTTTCTATTCAAAATATTGGATTGGCTATTCATAATATTAAAGATGAACTGTTCAGTAGAACTCGGGTTCGAATACTGGTTGGAATAATCATTGACGAGACTTTACTTACTTACCTCCCTGTTCAATTTTGGATCATCGGGGCCCCCTTTACGTGAGAACAGGAGGGTTAAGACAAAAATAATTGTTCGTTTTTGAAACAGTGTTGGAATTACTAGTTTGTTCCCCTCAGTTCTCAAATGTTGTCTACTTATGCTTTGTAGGTATGAAACGTCTGCTCACTTATGGTTGGTATTGGAGTATTGTGTTGGTGGGGATCTACTTTCTATATTACGACAGGTACTCAGCATTTCACCGCATTTTTTTTTTTTGTGAGCCTTTGATTATGGTAGCTTCATTATTTTGACCTTGGAGATCACACTTATTGTCACACACTTAGATATAGCTCTGTAAAAACCTTGAGTGATTGATTGACTCTTAAGTGGTTACGCTAAATTGTTGTTTTCTAATTAGCTGTTGTAAATTGCTATAAACTGTAGCCTCTTAATCTGGGAATTTACTTGCACTGTTATTCAATATTACTTTCTTGTTTAGTGCTAATTATGAAGATGAATTGCAGGATAGTCAACTTCCTGAAGATTCTGTTAATGAACTTGCTTGCGACCTTGTCAGAGCTTTGCAGTATGTTTGCCAATCTCAATTTCCTTTTTTTCCTTCAGTTTAGTTTTATTACTCTTGTATGCACTAAAATTGGATACTGTGTTCAGGTATTTACATTCAAATGGAATAATTTATTGTGACCTGAAACCATCAAATATCCTACTAGATGAAAATGGGCGTACAAAGGTATCAATTTATTTGCTCTCTATCTCAGAGTTGAATGAATTAATTTAGTTTTTAACCTTTTTGTTAATATGAGCTGGATGTGTATCTATTACTTTATTGATGCAGCTCTGTGATTTCGGATTAGCCAGAAGGTTGAAAGAGATATCAAAAGTTCCTTCTTCCTCGGTATAATACTAACTTTTGCAATTTCTGACTTCCATATGCATGTATTGATGGACCTCTATTCAACTATAGCTGTCATTTTTCTCCTGAAAACAAATAATATGTTAATATGTCCTGTGTTTCTTTACTTCTTTAGTTGCCTCAAGCAAAACGTGGAACACCCTCTTACATGGCTCCGGAGCTATTTGAAGATGGTGGAGTCCATTCTTATGCTTCTGATTTCTGGGCTCTAGGATGTGTACTGTATGAATGTTACACTGGGAGACCTCCTTTTGTGGGAAGAGAATTCACTCAGCTCGTGAAATCCATAATTTCAGACCCGACTCCACCTCTCCCTGGCAATCCAAGTCCACCTTTTGTCAATTTAATAAATTCTCTATTAGTCAAAGATCCAGCTGAAAGAATACAGTGGCATGAGCTTTGTGGACATGCCTTTTGGAAAACCAAATTCACTCCAGTGTCTCTTCCTCCTCAACCTGCGTTTGATGATATGACTGAGCTACATGCTAAACAATGCTTATCAGAACGTAATGGAGATAAGTCTTCTCATAACAGGACGCCTCCCAAATCTCGTGAAAAAGACATGAAAGGGGCAAGAGCCATTGAGACACCAACAAGGGCAACACCAAATGGACACAGAACTCAGACAAAGGGTTCTGGCAGAACAGTTGAGGCGAAGCAGAAAGATCCTTCCATTATTAAAAAAGGTTTGAATCTTTTGAGAATGTCAAGAATAGCAAAATCAAATTTACAAAAAGAAAACGAGAAAGAAAACTATCGACGTCCCTTGCCAAATAGCTCCGAGAAAGATGCCGATGTTAAAATTGAGAACACTGACATGGAACTTGATTTTAATGAGAATAATGAAGAGGATGCACTTGACGAAAATGATGGTTCTGAACATACACCTTCTGTGCCCAATGAGAAAATGGAGAGTAATATTCAGAATCAGGGAAAAGCAGATGACACTGAAAATGATATACACCGGCTGGACACCGCATCTGTGACTACTCCTGCCTCAGATGATTCAAGGACGTTTGTTCATGAGTCAACTCCTGACCGTTCTGACATATCTACTATTTCTCCAAGTGTCAGCCCTCTAGTGAAAAAACAGAGGCTTAAAGATGACTTAGGATCTGGTCTTGACCCTGATTCTTCAAGATCGTCTACCGACATCTCCCAGGTTATTTGGCATCCATCTGATCTCTCAGTCAGACCTGTAATGCCCAGCAGAAAAGTCGACAAAGGCTCGGAAGTCATTCCATCACTTCCTTTTGAGGCGTTGCAAGCACCTGAATTTGTCAAGATGCCTAAAGAGCAACTGGAGGCACTCCATAACCGAATTATAGCCATCTTGAATGGGAGTACTAGCATTGGAGAGAAACAAAATGTGGTTAGGTACCTCGAGATGTTGAGCACTAATGCTGATGCAGCCAATATCTTGACCAATGGGCCAATAATGCTCATTCTCATAAAGTTGCTACGTCAATCCAAGGCATCAGCTTTACGCGTTCAACTTGCTTCGCTGATTGGTCTGTTGATTAGACACTCTACCTTTGTTGACGACAGTTTGGCTAATTCTGGAATTCTAGGTTCACTGACAGATGGTCTTAGGGATAGGCAAGAAAAAGTGAGGAGGTTTTCCATGGCTGCATTGGGTGAGTTGCTATTTTATATATCCACCCAAAGTGCAGACTCTAGGGATAACACTCCACTTGAATCTCCATCAAAGGACAATAGGACTGCGCATGGCTGGCAGGTTAGCTTCTAAGCTTGTTGCATATAACATGTGTTTTCCATCCGCTTATGTAACTTGAAGCCCGAGTTCTCTCGTACTAGTATATATATAAAAATTCACCATTTAGGCATGTTTCTCACAACATGGTAATATATCTTTAGTCAAATTTGTGTCCTATCTTAACTTTATTTGCCAGCTTTCAAAGTTCATGTCTTTTTGGGGTTAACTTATGTCCTGGCTGCAGGTTCCAAATTCATTAATTTCCTTGGTATCATCGGTATTGAGGAAAGGTGAAGATGATATAACTCAATTGTATGCATTGAGAACAATCGAGAATATTTGCAGTCAAGGAGGGGCCTGGGTGGGACGTTTGACCGGTCAAGATGTTATTAGCAATCTCTGCTATATCTATAGAGCGGCAGGGAAACTGGAAAGCATGAGGCTTACTGCAGGATCATGTTTGGTGCGCTTAGTTCGTTTTAATCCTCCTAGTATTCAGTCTGTTATAGAGAAGCTCTCATTCAAGGACCTAGCTTCTGCTCTTGTCAAAGGCAGTCCACGAGAGCAGCAAATCAGCTTAAATCTTCTTAACATGGCAATGCTTGGAAGTCACATGTTGACAAATGTTGGAAGATACCTTATACAACTTGCAGAGGATAAGAATCTGATCCCAAGTCTTTTGGCTTTTGTTGAGCAGGGTAGTGAAGTTTTAAAAGGAAAGGCACTTGTCTTTGTGGCTCTCCTCTGCAAGCACGGTAGGAGGTGGCTTCCACAGTTCTTTTGTAGCCATAAGTTACTTTCAGTGGTGGACAGGCTGGGAAAAGAGAAGGATGCCTTTGTGCGGCAGTGTTTAGATGCATTTCTGCATATTGTGGCATCTACTATTCCTGGATTACTGGATATAATAACTGGGGATATCCAGCAAATGATGGGAGGAAGGCGCCATGGGCATATCTCTTCGCTTACCAGTAGATCTGCTCCAAAATCCAACATTCATTTGTTTCCCGTTGTCCTTCATCTTCTTGAAAGTTCAGCTTTTAAGCACAAAGTGGCGACACTTCCTGTACTACGGCAGTTGGCAAATCTGATTAAACTCGCGGAGGCACCGTTTCAGGTCTGTGCCTCAGCCATTACATCTTGTTTCCTTTTAATCGCATGTTTTCCTCAAATCATGAGTTCTGTCAGAGTGGAGCTGCCAAATTTTCGTTAAATATTAATTGTGCTTAGATATTGTCGGCATTTCATTTACTGGTGAAATACGCGGTCTAATTTAGAATATAAAGTGTCAATCTCAAAAGAAGGTAATATTTAGTATAATAAATTACTTAAATGACATACACCCTCTTTATCTTGTAAATGACAATGATCCCAGCAGTCATACCCCTTCTCTCTATTTTCTAAAAATAATAAAGGGCAATTGGTTTATTTAAAAGATCTAAAAGAAGATTAGTGCAATTTTCCCACCAAATAAGGATGGTGGTATTTAATTTAAAATAGGGGCATATTTCTCATTTAAGCATACCTCAAGAGGTGAGTGCACATGGAAACTTTTACCGTGTGTTATTTTAAAAGAAAACAGCTCAGTCGAAACAGAAAAATATCTAACACATTGTTCTCTGCTAAACTTGCACCTATTATTTTGTAATAAATCTCTAAAAATTTTGATAATTTTTTTACCAATATTATCATTGATTGGTTTGGGTCATACCTTTAGTTGGATGGCAGCTGCTACTTTCAGCAGAACAAGCAAGGTATTTTTAATTAACAATTGATATTTGATATTATTGTCTTTGTTTATTGATCGACTTTCAGGGAAGAGACGACTTCCAAATAACCCTTCTTCGAATTTTAGAGTCTCTCACGGAGGAATCTTCTGTGATCCTTGCGAATCCCGACATTTTCTTACGGGAAATCCTCCCTAGTTTGACAGTTCTCTACAAGGGTAACAAGGATGGTGATGCAAGATTTTTGTGCCTTAAAATCTTTTTCGATGTTATGATTATTCTCTTGAGTGAACCAATTGAAGAAGAACAAAGATTGAACGATTTGAAATTCGTGTCAAATACACATTTTCTTCCTCTCTACCCGACCTTGATCGAAGATGAAGATCCTATTCCTATATTTGCACAGAAGCTTCTTGTCATGCTACTGGAGTTCAGTTTTATTTCAATTCCAGACATTCTACACCTGAAGACAATTTCACAATGTTTTGAGTTCTTGCTTGGTGATCTGTCAAATGCAAATGTGAATAATGTTAAGCTGTGTCTTGCTTTGGCTTCTGCCCCTGAAATGGAGTCCAAATTACTTTCCCAATTGAAAGTTGTTAGGAGGATCGGCAACTTCCTTGAGTTTGTATGTGCAAAGGGTATGGAAGATTTGCTGGAGCCAACTCTTGGTCTGTGCAGAGCCTTTCTAGCACGTTCAGTCAGCTGTAGAAAAGGCTTCAGCTACACAACAGAACCAACTCTCTTAGGTGACTGTTCTCCTGAGGTGAGTGGGGCTATTGATCCGCAGCAATGCATAAGAGATATAACAGACTTTGGAAGCAATGTTGGTGTCTTTCTAGAGTTGAGTGGATCTAGAGAGACCAGTGTTGCTGATATAGCTTCTCAGTGTGTGGTTTTACTGCTTAAGGCTGCTCCTAGAGAAGCAACCACTGGTCTACTAACCAATCTGCCCAAGGTCACTGTGATCCTAGAATCCTGGAGTAAAGGCACCCCTCACTTAACGGTGCAGAGAATGCTTCATGCTTTAGGTTATGCTTGCAAGCAGTACTTATTGCATGCAATGATATTATCAATATCTATACCAGAGATTTCAAGAATTGAAGTGACAGTTACTGAACTCAAGAGTTCAAGTGTGCCTGCTTTAGCCAAAACTGCTGGATTGGCAGCCTTGGAGTTGCAGCGGCTACCTCGCTGCATTTGAATTTGAATAATTGGTGGTATCATGTTATGATTTTCCAGTTCTTTTTTGACAATATGATTGTCCTTATTCTGGTTATTGGAATTTGTAACTTCTCCACTGTTCAGGTGATAGTAAATTCCCTATAAAGGTTAAACATTTTGGTGAATTCCACTCAGGCTTCACTGTACTTCTATGTAAAGTTTGTGTACTCTGTATCTTGGTGAACATTTCATATATGAATTAACGAACTCCCCTCCTCCTCACCCTATTTTTGGGTTGAATAACATGTTTTTTTCACTGCGTGTTAGAAAATTAATGTGACTGAAATAGAAAATTACTTAGCTCAGATTCCTTTCAGTAGTTAAAAACGTAAAGGGCGCTAACAAATAAACTTGGAAACACTTTGAATAGACTATCCTATAGGCACTTGTAAAATAAGTTTTAATCAATGTGATAGCTTCAAATTAGCTTATTATACCCAATTTGTGTTGGCACAAATAAATAGTTCGATATATAAATTTTATTATAAATCAACTAAGGCTTATAGTTTTTCCTAACCTTGCTTAAGAATATGCCTTTCATAATGTAAATTTTATGAAATCAAAGAAATTAGTTAATTTAAAGTTTTAGAACTTTTCATTTATCTTCTTCATAATTGCATATGTATTTAATTTCTCATTTCTATAATCTCACACTCAGACTGAGACACATGCATATTAAAAACAAGAAGGTAAAGCAGAGTTTCTTCTCCATAAAATATGTTTCTTGGTTCAAACGAGAACTTGGAACAATCCCACATTCCTATTTGATAGGGTACCAACATGCACACATGGCCAGAACAACAAATATTTGTCAGATATAGGGAGTTAAATGACAATATTACTCAAATAAAAAAGATGAGGGGACACACATCCCCTTTCTTAAAAGATAACTATATGTAGTTAAATTTGAGTTTTTTTTGTGGTATTATTTTGAATCATCCTCAGAAGATCCACCATGATTACAAAATTAGTAATTTAAGACTACTGTCAGTTTACCCTTTTTTGCTACTAATTAACAATTAGCTTTAAATCAACAGAAAATAAAGAGCTGTATGGCACCAAATTATCACGGACAGAAAATGATTCTCTCTCACCAAACGCATCACATGGAAACCTTTTCCAATCTTTGTCTGTTCCTCAAAGAAAAAACACAATGTTACATTATCATACATGATCCAATGGATTCTACCCAAATAGGGCCCCACTTGGCCCCATATAAGTCTAACGTAGAAAAGAGACTTGTGAAAGAGATAGGTGCCTGCAGAGCTTCAGTGTTTGCCAATTTAAAGGGCTGCCATCATTTTTTCCCACTAAAAGCTCACATTTTCACATCTCCCTCATAAAATCCTTCACCATATTAGAATGGCATCATCATTCACAGTTTATGCAGTACTAATGATCATCATGGTTTTCATGCCTTCACCTATCCTTTCATCATATTCACAATCAGAACCTATTCCTGAACTTCCAACACTCCCCACTACTTCATCAGCAACAAAAACAGATCCTTCTCCATCTTCAATCTCTCCTTTCCAAAATTTGTCACCAGAAATTGCTCCACTTTTGCCTTCTCCTGGTGGTGCTTTACCAACTCCTACAGGCTCTGACATTCCCACAATTCCTTCCAACCCAAGCCCTCCAAACCCTGATGATGTGATTGCTCCAGGTCCCTTTTATGCATTTGCACCATATGGATCAATACAGGCAACTTCCAATGGTCATAGAAGTGTAGCTTTTGACATAGCCACTGCTGCTTTTGCAGGTTTAGCAGCATTATTTTTTTTGCAGTATATGAGAGTATGAGTGAATGATTTTAGATGTTGCATATTCCACTTTCTTGTTTGTTAATTTTTCATTCTTACCTTGTAGTATATGATGATATTATAATGAAATTCAGTTTCTTTCTCAATTGGGTTGTGAGAATACTTTCCCTGTCATTATAAATTTTCTTCTTTATGAATTATGATTTCTACTGTTGATTTTTTAATTGTAATTATTGAGATTAGTGTTTTTGTTTTTCCATTATGTTAAAGGGTTCTTTATCTTTTCTTTCTAATGAGAGGCCCATGATTGAACTTTTTAAAGAGCCTTTTTACATTAATTCAAGCATCACTATGCTTATTAAAGCTGGGAACCACATGTGCATGTTTGGATCAGCTGTGAGTTTAGCATAATCCGTATACGGTTGTGATTTTAGCAAAAGTTACACTTCGAAGCTTCAACAAAATCACGATCACAATACCACCTTGATTTTATCAAACTCACTTTGATTCCAAACACAATTCAAAATTGAAATGAAAGAGTTGCTACCAGCTCTGTCAGGTTTGCATGTCATCAATTGAGTTGAGGTGGGGTGCCACATGGTTGAAGCAAGTGCCCATATTTTTTCATGTTGAGACTTAAGTACACGTGACATACACCTAATCATCAGGAATAATTTTCAATTATCGATCATATGCTGCCCAATCAAATGAGCAATTTCATTAGTAATAATAGTAATGTTTAGGTAATCCTATTTTGTCTTGTTTTGATGTCTGTCTCATTCCTTGGATATCATAATCATATAATATTTTTTTTGAGAGGATAATCACCTAATATTTTCATCTGCTAAACAATGTATTCCACCACATAAATGAAATAAACTTTTTAAATTAAAAAGTTGACAAGAAAACGATCTTGGCAAGTATCTTGAGATGTCCTTACTTCACAACAAGACTACAAAATACATTCACAAGGTTGATAAGAAAACGATCACTTTGAAAGCTAGCCGTCTCTCATTAGCACTGAGATAGACTCTTACCCTGTACAGACAGTACAGTATTGGTTGTCTCAAGCAAACAACTAAGATTGTGAATTGAGGGACGTTAAAGAAGTTATAATCAAAGTCAAGAAGAATTTGAGATGTTAGGAATGATATTAATATTTAAAAGATTAGAATGGAACCAAATCGTCGACAAATGAGCCTAAGAAAACAAAGGGTGAGGGAAAATCTAGTGAAAAAGGAGCAAAGCGATGACTAAAATCCTCTTCGGGAACCTCCATCGTCTCTAATCAAGTCTTGTTAGTCTAACAAAGTGCTTGTTCAGAACCACAGTGAGTCACCATAATTTTGATAAAAGCTACACTCTGTTTGGTACCATGGTGAGTTCACCAAAATTATGGTGAACCGCCATGATTTTGACAATTGACAAATTAATGTGAAATCAAACAAGAACATAACTTGAATCACATAACAGTGCCACCGAAATTTTTCCTAACAACGACCTTAGCAAGACCCTTGTTTTAATCCAGCAGTAGGATTAACCTGAGTCTTTTTTTCAATTAAGAAGATAGCAGAAACATAATCACTAATTCCAACTACTTGGCAGTTAGTTAGGATAATCCATCCTAATTCTAATCAGATGCTTTACACCTAATTCTATGATCAGCAGCATCCATTCTTTTAGGCATTGGATCCCAATCATTATATTTTTGGCCATGTGAATCTATAATAAATACTCTTGCCAGAATTGAGAGAATGAGGCAAATATCTTGAAGTAGGGAACACATGAATATCTTATGATGGCAAATACTTGTGATTTAGGAGCAAATTTCATTTTATAGGTAATGAAAGAGACAAGTTCTACAAATTAGTATTATTGTAATTCTAATACGGTCCAGAAAATATCTAGCAGTTACATGAAATTTCAATCAAACTGAAACACCGAAGATCACATAACACAAAAAACTCCAAAATGGAAATGTAAGTCCTTCTCTTTGCTAGTTTAAGCCTTGGTCTCGAGAAGATTATCAATCATGTCAGCAGCTTCTTGAACGGTGGTGATGGTCTGGGCACTTTCTTCTTCCACACTAATGCCAAATTCCTCCTCAAGTCCCATCACAATCTCAACCTGCACAAAATTTGAAATGTAAGTCTAAATAATCGGGCAAAAGATCGTAAAATGTAAACCAGACACTGTTCTGATTTTCCTGATATGAATCAAATAATCACATATAGCATGCCATTTGATCATATAGCTCAAGCAGTAAGGGCAGTGTGATGCAAGGGTATATGGTAATATAGACACTTCACAAAAGAGTAACACCTTTCTTGAAAAAAATCATGACAAGCAGGATACAGACTTGACTCTAGATAAACAATTTAATTAAACACTTTCAGTATTTTGTAAAAAAAAAAAGCATTTATAGCACAAATGTTTTTCATACAAGTGTTTATATATATGATCTTCCTATAACAAAAGATAAAATAAATTCAAACCATTTTCATGTAAGCTATAAGCTATTTTTATAAGCTATTTTATATAAGCTATTTTTATAAGGTATCTAGGAAAGCTTATGAAAATAAGCTGAAAAAAGCTTATGGTCATGTCATAAGTTGGTTTCATAAGCTCTTTCAAACAGTCACAAGTACTTATATGCCAGTAGATAAGCTCATAGAAGTCAAACTAAACTGCACTAAGGGCCCGTTTGGATTAGCTTATTTTAGAGCTTATATAAAACAGCTTATGCAAATAAATAAGTTTTTATGTATTATTTATAAGTTTTTAAGGTTGTTTATGAAAAAACAGTTTATGAAGATACGA
>Ga0315914_1002241_pt1 | contig 29583 bp, 17 predicted proteins | sample MpolenodulesMG_FD_203920 | JGI IMG/M metagenome (GOLD analysis project Ga0315914, IMG submission 203920) | Medicago polymorpha root nodule microbial communities from Los Angeles, California, United States - elongated nodules | ecosystem: Host-associated > Plants > Roots > Nodule | place: USA...
TCTCTCTCTCTCTCTCTCTCTCTCTCTCTCAACCACCGACGTCGAAGGATTGATCTAAGCAGAGGTGAGTTTGGCAAGGTGCTGGTGAGTCTGGTGTTGGTAAGGATGGACTGATCTGAGCAAATATGAGTATGGTGAGATGGTGGTGGTGAGAAAGGACGGATCTAAGCGGATCTGGCGGTGTGAAGGGGAATATGAGGTCATCGAAGAAAAGAACATGGTGACTGAGTAGGATGACCATGGTGATGCTGGTGGTGGGAGGACGATGGTGAGGAAGATGTGAAGTATATATAATAGTCACAAGAAAAGGGGGGTTAAAATTGTGACCCTTTTTAAATTTTAATCATGTACTTAAAAGTACTTCTCAAGTTGAAACTTGGAAGAGCAAAATTAAAATAGACTTCAGAATGTTCTGAAGTATTAATGTAAAACAGAATATCAAAGATAAATAATTGTGTGTGATGTGTATACTTTAAGTAAAGAGTATATGGATAGAAGAATAGAACACACATAAATTATAGTGGTTCATCCAATGTGGGCTAGTCCACTCCTCACAATTGTGAGAGTTTCCACTATGATGCTTGAGACAATCTTCTCAACTCTTGCACCTTATACCTTTGTTCCCTTGAAACAATTACAATCTGTATTCTCTAAGTTTCAGCAGGCTCACAACTTTCTTTGCTAAGTCACACAAGACTTTACACTTTTATACTCAACAAACACTTTAATACGCTTAAACCTAGATGAGATTTTCATTTACAAATGATTTGGAAGTTTGAATGAATTTGGACAATAAGAAGAAGATGAGAATATTATCTTTAAGAAGATAAGATAATATTGTTACACACTCTTTAATATTTTAGGAATCTTTAGAGCTGATTTGTGTAATCTGTTTTGCTATGGGTTTTAAACACTTTTAATAGGTTGTTTAAGTATGCTTGTAAGTTGTGTGCTTCAATGTTGAGTCTTCTTCCCCTTTTATATAGTTTCTTGACCTCATGTAGTTGTTAGAACGTGTCCAATAGTCGTGTCACATTCTCTGGTACTTGGCAACTTTTGCTTTAAAATCTGGAACAATATTCTGAACTTCATAATGTTTTTGGGTTCATCAGATGAACGTCAGAATATTTATGGGTTCATATCTATGAATGTCGGATTAATTTCTAGGTATATTCATGAACCTTGTTCTTCGTGTGAGCTTCAGAAAGTTCATGGATCCGTGACTTTGTAGATCTGTCTTGGAACTTATGCAGGAGAGAGGAAAGTGGAACCGTCACTTCATGCCCATGTTTTAGAGGATTTGGTCTTTGTATAGTACATGCTCCCATATGCGTCTAATTTTAATTGAATAAGACTTGAGCTTGCTTTTTTATTTTGCTTTTGCTCTTTACCTACTGTATTGTTCAGTCAGATATAACATGTAGCTGGAAACGAACCTTCTCAACTCAAATTGTTCATTTATTTCATTTAGGATGATTTGTAAAACTTCCATTTAATGTAATCAAATCATAATAGTAAAACATCAATGAAGTGTAGTATGCATAATATCTAGGATGATATTCTTAGATGGACAAATACTTGCATGCATAAGCACCTAACATGCCATTCTTGCAAACAACCAATCAATGAATATGTCTTTAGACTTTTATCCAAATAGATGCCTTTAATCCTTGATTGATCTAAGTCATAGTACTTTTCTGGACTTTTGTTTATGTCATGTGAGCCTTGAATGGTCTTGATAATGTTCGTACATTTTTGGGCTTGTTCTTGATAAACCATAAGAACAACCTTCTGAATTTTGTCCAACCTTCTGAACTCTGACTGGGTTCATAGGCTTTCATGTTCTTTGATTAGAATCTTGGTATGATTTATACTTTGTTCTTGTCTTAGTTAAACACTCAAGAACACAAATTAAATACCAAGAAACTAATCAAAGTTCATTAATCATTTAATCGTCAAGGTTTGTTGTCTTTAAAATTAATTAGGGATTTTGCCTCAACAAGATGGTGGTGTTAGATATGAGGGTGACAGTGGCGGTGGTCGATGAGAGAGAGAGAGAGAGAGAGAGACTATGGATGAGATGAAGAGAGATACCAAATCATTCATATTGATTTTTTAAGCCGAGAATCATTTAGAATATTTTATATTAACTGTGACATGTGAAAGTGCATAAAGGAGGTATGCCACCTAAGGATGTACATATGTCACCACTTGAACAAAAACAATTGTAACTACGGTAGAAGCTCATATTTGAGCTTCACCTAGAATCACTTTTAAATGGCATGATTGCTTTAAAAAAAGACAACCAAACATAATGCAAAATGCTAGAACCCAAAACCAATCAAATGGATCACTTTTAATCCATGATATGGATAGCTTGTGAGCCATTCACTTTATTTAATCAATTGGATCACCTCTTTAATTTTTAATTTAATTAATTTAAATATAAAATACTGAAAGAAAAAATGGATAAAATTAAATAACAAAGTTGTTCATTTAAGGCATGCAACATCACTTGTTAGTTGAGTTGAACAACAGACGACAAAAAAAACTAAATTATTAAATGAAATAATATTTCGTTAGTTTAGAGAATAAAATAAAATCTTAACTACATAATTGTTAACTTTGGCACTCTTAGTTCATACTACTCCACACAAATATGTTTTACATAGGTTGTTTTTTTTAAGGAATGTTTTACATAGCTTTGTTACGTAAGTACAAAATTACATATAGGGACTTCCTTTCAAAGAATGTACAACATAAAACAAACAGAGGGAAAGTAAATCAACCAACAGGTTGCTCTTCAAATACGAGGTATTGATATTTTACATCAAAACACAGAAGAACGAATAATTGTATAATTAAGCCATTGATCAAACAGAACCAATCAAGCATTTCCTAGATAAATTTGTTCAAACAACATTTTCGAGCATAATCACCGCTCAATTTCACGATGCATTCAAATGAAGTCAACATGCGTTCAAGTAAGATTATATTAGACTTCTTGATAGAATGCTTAAGCACTAACAAATATTTTTAGGGGATTAAATTCGAGAGATTAACTTGTACTTGATCACCATTCAATCCTACTAAGTTGTTCAAAAGAGTAGTTTCCAGTGACAATCCTAAGCCAATTTTGTAAGGATAAGTTAAATCTTATATAAAAACACCTAATATTATTTGAGCTTATTAATTCAAGTCACCCGCCATATTATCCACTTGATTGATTTGAGGGAGCCTTCCAAAGTCATCGACCATATTATCAACATGATCCTTATTTGCAGTAAACATTTGCAGAACAAAGTTATGTTGATGTTGCAAATATGCTCCAATGAAATTTAAATGTTGATGCCAAATAATAAAGACCCATTATATCATCGATTGCAATGCAAACTGGGAAATGCAAGCAAAACAGAGACTGCTCGATAATACACACAGCCAGCCAAAAGGGAGCAAATGAAATGCATATATATCATGACATTAAAATAAAACTTTACATTTGCAGTCGGTGTGTACCAAAATCCATTAAACAAACTGCTATCTTGAAATAATAAATCCAGTAGACAATCAAAAGAAAATATCAGACAACTGTAGATTTTCAAGAGCTAGGATGGACAACAAAAGATGTCAAAGGAGCTCCACCATGTCAAAGATCTAGTGGCCGTATTTCTGAAACTCCCACTCACTGTTGTCTGTACCATCACAGAAAAAATTACGGTAAGAAGTGAACTACATCCATGTGGTTTGACTAGTAAAGGAGATATGAAAGAAATTATGCATACCAAGAGGACACACTTGACGAGTCTTGAGCCATCTACTAATGCAATGGAAGTGAAAAGCATGGTTACAAACCCCTGTATAAGATATACACAGAGCAAGCAACAGTTTGAGTAATCCCGCATAAGCTAAGCAGAAACAAAATAAGCCTTCATATTTAGATCAATAAGCATATTTGGTAAGCACTATAGCTTCTATAATTTCAAACAACTATAATTTATACTTGTTCAAAATATATCCTAAACTGTAATAGCACAGTACTTTTACTCAGCAAATAACCTGTTAAAGCAAATAGGGAAGAGTTCACTTTGATACAAAATAATAAAGTAGTTATTTGAAATCGAGGTTCCCAATATTTCCCAAATGGCAAGATAAAATCCCTCTTTAATCTCTCATCTCTAGTTTTAAGCAACATTGCTTATTCCCCCTAACTATCTCGCTAACTTGCCTACTTACCAACTAAACACAGTTACCTACCAATACTTCGCCACTGAAAGTTCACCTTGTCCTCAAGGTGAATACTGAATAGTCTTCAAAGGCTACAAACTTTATTAAAATTCCAACAGTGTTCCAGTGCATATTAACTTACAACTGTGGTTCTAAATTCACTCAAAACCTCCTTTGCATAGTGGTAAGCTTCTGGCAACAATAAAGGGTTATAATCCTCTCCATTTCTTTAAACAAATTGAAGATTCCATTTGGAGAGAGCTAGAACAGACAAATTTGAATTAGATGATGGTGGGACCCACTTGGTAATAGGACCCACTATCTACCTTTCATATTTATCTCTCTCCAATGATGTCCTCCATTTCTTTTGAGAAATGGAGAGGATTCAAACTTGTGGTGAAGCTCCAGCTTGATTGCCTTCTTTCAGCTCCCTTGTTTCATGAGTGCCCCACCAAATGTCAAGTGTGAATGATGGGAAAGGTCCAACCCACCAAATGTCAAGTGTGAATGATGGGAAATGTCCAAAGGGGATGACCACTTGTACTGTCTCATTAAGGGGTTACCTATCAAAGACCTATGAACTAGGAGCATTACAAATCGGAGAGTGTAGACTCTAGAATTGACTCTCTTGTGCGCCATTCTACAAGGGAAAGGAAAGGAAGACATCCCTTCCTCAATATGAAAGAACTAGGAGCAGTACAAATGTAGACTCTAGAATTGACTCTCTTGTGTGCCATTCTACAAAGGAAAGGAAAGGAAAATGCTCATTGGTCAGACATCCCTTCCTCTTTGAAAAAGAGGGCAGAGAGGGGAGAGGTTAGGATAGAAAGAATCCTTGAGAACCACAACTTATAATCACTCCCTTTATGGGGAGGATTGTCAAGGGAGGAAGTGAATGGGACGATCAATAACTTTTAAGATCTTCATTAGCTTCAAAGTGGAACAAAAACAACCTATCCTATGGGTCTGTTTAGGCTATTCACTGAATTATCATAAAAGTATGTTGCTGTATTTACTGTTCAACTTTAGAGTGTCACTATAGATGTGATGGTTCCCCACAAGAATTTATTTCCAATGATATACGAAACAGCTTAAAGTTTAACTCATGGTGGAAAATATGTTACAATATTTCCTCGGCAAAGAGTTCTGACTGTATCCGGCTTAGTTTTACATGAAATTGGTATATTATGCATGATTGGTTTATTGTGTAACTTTGATTTAGAGAGACAGACAGTACAGATCATTTCTTCCCATAAAGATTAAGATCAACTAGTCTACTTAACAACACAAAAAGCCTCATCAAATTGAAGCATTGGCTGCATCATGAAGGTCATGCTGCCAAATTAGAAGATAGCATATAAAAAGTAGGGTTCCCTTCGGTTTAAGGAATTGAACAGGCAAAAGAAGGTACAAAAAAAAGAGCGAGTGTCTTTCATCATGTTAGAGGAAAACAAAGGGCTACCAAAATACTTAGAGCTAGTTAGGATGAATTTTTTAACACTCAAGGGAAAAAAAAACTTGAAAAATAAAAAATTAGAAGTCTTTAAACAATGAATTTTCATACAAACTGAAATCTATCTTTTAACCTAAACCTTTTCAGAAGCTTCCTTATCTAACTTCCCTATCCCTACCTGTAAACTTATTCATAAGTTTAGACCTAAATACATATTTCGATGGAAAGACTTTCATAAAGAACTAATACAACTGAGCCTAACTCAATAATTTAATTTAAAATATAGAGCTAAGCCTGTCACACAAGATCATTTAAGTAAATTGCAACCTGCAATTTACTAACAATCTTACATGCCACAACATAGCATGAACAAAAGCAGGAAAAATTTCAGTGGATCAAAATCAAATAACCTTTTCTTGGTAATCGATTGCATTATAGAAAAGGTTTTGATAATAGTCATAGCCATGAATATAAACCCACTTTGTAGCATCAATTTAAAAATACAACCAAGATCAAAGCAGTTAAAAATAATTTTAAAATAGCTTGTAAAAAATGGCTTTTTAAATAAACAGAAATCTGTCTTTGCACCACAAACTTTTAAGAAGCTTCCTCGTCTAACTTCTCTTTCACAACCTATAAACTTATTCGTAGATTTGGAACCAGATACATATCAGCTGAAAAACTTCAATAAGCAAATTAATCCATATTAGAGTTAACCACAATTTTAAATCACAAAAGATAAAAATGTCTAATACAACCACCAACAATTTTACACAGACCAATATACTGCACAAACAGTACCAGGAAGAATTTGGGTAAACATTCCTTGGCTTTAAGGGTAAATACGTAGGGTATTGTGTGTAATGTGGTTATACGTTAGTATAGCCACCATCATCATAGAGTTATGAACTTCAATTTCGTCATATCAAGCATTATACTATTCCTTATTCCTAGAATTTGACCTAGCTTCAACCCTAATAGAAGCAGATTAACATAACTAAATAGTTTAAAAGGTATTTAACAGAAAATAACCGATTATCAATAAAAAATAAGAGAGTTTGGGAACATACCCCAAGCAACAGTACATTCCTCGCTAGTAGCACTAGCCTGATTAGCTTGGCACTCAATACCTAAAACCAAAATCCAAATCAATCCAAACCGAAACAAATATCAAATAATTCAAAAAACAATTTGAATTTGAACATAAAAAAGCGTATGCTTACAGAGATCCATGATATGGTTACGGCAAATAGCACAGTTATCAACAACTATATCTACAATCACAAAAATTGAAAAAATTAGAGAAAACAAAAGCGATCAAAACAATAATTGTGAAAATTAGGGTTTAGGATTGGGAACGAAATTGAAGAGAAGAACGAACCCCAAGCCCAGAGAGCAACAGCGTTCCACTTCTTGATCTCGAAGCGTTTGGGTTTCTTGGAAGAAGGACCGGCGGCGCTGCTTGAAGGTTCGCCGGCGGGAACCATGGTTACGTCGGAATCGAGTGTCGACATGATGATTCGTTTTCTCGCAACTGTGATGTGATTCTTTGTTTACTTCGATTTTCTAATGTGGAAAATTGCAAAAGTGTGTTTTCTACTATTCAAGCTACTCTTTTTAGTGGGTTGGGCTTGGGCTTGGGCTTTGTGCATGGGCTTTGTTATATCTATGTAGGCCAAATCAAATCGGTTTGAAAATTGATTGTTAAGCACCGCTAATTGCTTACAGGCACCTCGAAATGACAATCCTTCTTAGTAAGTGTAGAAATCCTTTAGCAATCATTCGTTGATGATTTGAGACGCGCTTTTTACAAATAAAAATTGATGTTTTGGAGGAACGGATGGAATAGGTAAGTCGGTTGTGATAAAGAAGTGTAGTACAAGTAAGATGAGCCTGGTTCATGTTAAAAACAGATCAAGTCTTAAGTCTCGGTTGTGAGCGAACCTGGTGTAACTCCAGATCCCAAAAGATCGGTAATTAGGATATGATGAGCGTATTCTTGATATTTCAAAGTGTCTGTGAGCAATTAAAGATGCTTAAAGAGTAACTTTCAATTTGTTGGTTGTCCAATAAAGGTAGGTAAATTTATGTCACTATACTACATTCTTATCATTATTGCAACTTTCATGTAACGTCAATAATAATAAAAAAAAAACAATATGAAATGAGTTTGACATTCGGTTTTACTGGGAATTCAACCCTTACGTTGTACGGGTTTCATTAAAATACGGTTGAATATTATTATTTTTTATCACACTATTTTTATTGTTTGATTTATTCATAGAGACAATGATAAATCCCAAATATTCTTTATTTATGAAATCATGTATGTGATAAAATATCAGGCATTAGATTAATCTGACGGGCTAAAACATTTCAAAGTCAGGGTGCAGTTCCAGCAATAAAGTTAGAGAATCTACTTCCAAATTTCAATTTCAATTTGTAAAAACGTGAAGCATGTAATCCTTTAACCCAACATGAATCTGTGATTTTATTTTTCATCTAGTATCCATCGTGAGAAAGGTTGTCAACGATCATTCTTATCAAAGATTCTTCTCCACTGATCTCAAGCGAAGAATCATCTGAAGGCTCCATTGTTTCGAAAAGAAAAGGATTGAAGTTTCCATGGCTGATTATGATCATCTATGTCACAACCTAAGTGTAAACATATATCTATTTATCGCATTTTGTTTGCAGTTTCGTGTTTCACTTGATACCGATTACGGAGAGCAACACACAGGTGTTTGATGTTATCCTCATTCGATGCTGATTACGACAGAAGATGATTTCGGTATGCAACTGTTTGCTTGGAGCGAGAATTGGTTTTGTTGTGCTTGATTTGTGGGTTATTAAAATTGGCAACAACATTTTTGCTTATATTGATGTACAAATGTTGCTCTTTGTCTTCAATTTTGTCGTTTTTGATGGAATGTTTTGGATCTTTAGGTTTGTGAGGTGATTTATCTAAGGGCTTTGGAAGTTAGTAGTGTGGCTGATGCAAAACGGTACGTTGATTGATTGTTATGGTAATTTTAGTTATTGGTTTAACTTTGGCTGCTCATTTGGAACCATCCATGTTTTTAGTTGATCTATAGATATACATTTATGGTTTTAACCATTAATAAGTTTTTACACCATTGAAATGGTTATTGTAAGGTTCTTGGGTTTAGAGTGTTTTATAACAAAGATCGATTGTATGGGATCTATGGTTATCATCGAAAAACCAAATGGCATTTATCAATGTGTTTAAAAATAGTTATCAAACATATTTACATTGAGGAAGACCACTAAATATGTCATGGTACACTACATTTTTAGTGTATTGTACATTATTCTCATCATTCTCAATAATTAGAATTTTCAAACCCTCTCGTGAAGTCACTCTTGAAATGGCAACATATAGTTGTCCATGACTAAATACAAGTCTTGGCAAATATAATCCCACATAGTTTAATGATTGGTCTTGACTTTTGTTTATTGTCATTGCATAGCACACCCTTATTGGAAACTGCTTTCTACACAAGTGAAAGGGCCACTTAGAGTCATTAGACGTGAGAACAACTTTTGGTATCAATACCTTTGATCCAACATTACTTCCTGTAATTATGTTTGCTTCTATGATCCAATCTCCTAAATCTGTGATAAGTAGCCTTGCCCATTACACATTCCCAATGCAGGATTATTATTCCTTAATAACATAATAGGCAATCCTTCTTTAAGCTACAAACAATGGTTGGAAAATCCATTAATATTCAAGGTATTTAGAAATTCTACATAATACATGAACTCTTGTTCTGAAATGTTATCAGATGTCTTGTTAATTTCATATGAGTTTAGATATTGTTTTGTTGGTCTTTCAGTTAATTGAACAATATAATCATTTATCTCATCAACAGTGTCATTCAAAGGAGTGAGTATTGCTCTTTCTCTGGGATATTCTTCATTCCTTGATTTTTTATTCAATTCTAGGTAGGTGTTATCCATAATTTGTTTTAGTGGATCATTAGTTGGTTGGATAAGATATTAAGGTGGTATTTTTGTCTATGATATAACATCCTCTCCATCTCTACATTTTTCTTCAACCTTTCCATCACCAAGTTGAAACCTATTAAATTCGCATGCCAACATATGTTGTTCGCGTTCTCTCTCTCTCTCTCTCTCTCTCTCTCTCTCTCTCTCTCTCTCTCTCTCTCTCTCTCTCTCTCTCTCTTTGCGATAGTCCAACAAATTAGACTTGTTAATACATGAATGCATTATATCATGTCGTTGGGCTCTTGATATTACAGGAAGTATCTGCCTGAAATCTCCTCCAAGTAGAACAATTTTTTCTTCATCCCAGATTATTAGATCTGCTTGAATCATTAAGTGAGTCAGGTTAGTATTCTGCTTGATTGAACACGTGTTGTTTTCAAAGAAATCTAGAGGAATTTTAAATTTACTATGAGTTGTCCTTCCCCCAAGAAATAACAACGATGCAATACATGTAATGCAGTAATTTTTCAAAAATACAAATTAGACTACATTAATTAAGGAGATATATGTATATATGTGAGATATTGATGTAATATTGAAAAGCGCTTGTTATTTATATAATAATTTTTTTAGAAGAATTGATTATGTAAGATATGATATTTTAATGAATAGGTAACTCAACTGAGTTATTCATGGAAGATAAAAGCTAAATTTATTATGTCAACTGGGAAGAAAAAAAAGTAACTAAGTTTGACTATGTGTATACATAGTTAGTTTTTTAGTGCACATTCAAAAAAACACGCACAAAAAACTGTTAATAATTATTTAAAATTATAACTTTATGATAAAAGAGACTGTACTATATGTAGATTGACACATTTATTTGAAGCATCTAGCTTAGCTAATAGTTTTTTTTTTATGATGTTCCTTTTATTTTAATATATGTGTTGTTTAGTTAGGTTCTTAGTTTGTGTAAAAGCACCCCAGAAAATCCGACATACATGCACAAAGTGATTTATCTTGTTATTTGACAAGTTACATTTCATGTGTCTTAGTAAAGATGGTGTCTCTCCTTCTTGAGTAGTTTCCATAAAACATTCATTTGCTCCATGACTTCACATGAATCGTATCAAACAAGCTTGAATCAATTTATGTGACTTTTGAAACAAACATGGTGCTCTCTGACTTCATATGAATCGTATCACTTTAATAGTGAATCGATAAAAGTATGAATCGTATCATCTTTTGTTTGAAACGTTTCATCAAACTCTTTGGCTTAGTCTGAATTGATTCAAAAAGGTTGTGAATCGTATCAATCTCCTTCTGGGCAATTTGAGTCGTTTCAAATATCTCTTGACACGCTTCATTCTTCAACGTATTTTTCCCTTTCTTTATTTTGTCTTATATGGTTTGAATCAATTCAGCTATTAAGTGAATCGATTCACACAGTTATTTTTGTGCGAAATTTTAGCCTAACTACCTTCCCCTACATATTGTCTTCTCCTCGTAACTCCCAATTCATTGAATCATTTGTAACTATTATCTCTAGGTCTCAAAAACTCTTTGTTTATAAATTCTTCAAGATTAAACACTTTTCCTTAGAATTACTTTGTGCATTGAGTCACATTGATTTGCTAGGGTGCTAGTAGGTAGGGATGGCAATTGGACCCAAGTCCAGTGGGCACCCGCAAAAAATACCCATGATGGGCGGGTAAATGTCCGCATTGTTGGGTATGGGTATGGGTACGGGTAATTACCCGCAAATTTGAACGGGTATGGGTGCGGGTACGGGCACTCTAGTGCCCACCCCGCCCCATGCCCGCACATTAAATATATTATACCAATAATTTTATTTATATTAAATTTAGTTAATTAATCCAAAATCTTTGATATTTATTGTAATATGCACTTATTTTTTATATTTTAGATGTTTTTATTTGGCTAAATAATATGATGCGTAATATTTTATATGTTGATTTAGAATATTTCATATCATATTTTAATTATATTGTGATATCTTTTATTATTTATTATCTTTTTGTTGTGAAAGTGCGGGTAATGGGTTCGGGTACGGGCATTTAGATACCCATAGGGTATGGGGACGGACACCAAACTTATTGCCCACGAGGGTATGGGCTCGGGTATGTGGATTTTTTTAAAACGCGGGTACGGGAATGGGCATTATGGTACCCTACCCAATGGGTACCCATTGCCATCCCTACTAGTAGGGATTGTAAGTTGGTTCTCTCAAGAAGATTGATTAGGCTTAATCAAGACTTCAAAGGAAGTGAATAATCTCATTCTAACTCCAAAGGACTTGGGGGTCTTTCTAACTGTTCTTGAAGTCGAAGGGGGTTTGTTTACCGGACGTAGAATCGAAGACTTGAGTAAAGAGTTCGAAGGGGTGCACGGGTAATCAAGAATCCGAAGATTCAAGAAGCATCAAATTCAAGGGTTACTTGGAGTTTGGAGGAGTGTTTGCATAAGGGTTGAAGAATTAGGATTAATTTCAAGGAACTCTTGTAAACACATTGTAATTAACATTTGTTACTTAGTGGATGACCTTGGTGAATGTGTACTTCATCAAGAAGAATATACGTAGCTCTAGCGAGGACGAGAAAGAGCGAACTACTATAAAAATATCGGTGTTATCTTTCTTCCCTATCCTCTTTACTTTTTGCTATTGCATGTGATTAATTGAATAATTTAGGATCATTGCTAGTGTTGATATAAATAGTTTTCATTGAAAATTGTCTAATTCGTTGAATTGGGCTTAAATACTTTGCTTAGATACTGCAACATCTATTCAATTATTCAATTTCACTTGTATTATGTTTTAATTTGATAACATAATATTTTGTTCATATAGGTTTGATTTGAAATTGTTATAAGTTTTGTATATTTTTCAAGGTTGATTAAAGTTTGATTGTATAATAAGATTTGTATCGTGAATCTGTCAATTCTAAGATTAAATCTTATTGCACATATATTTGTCTTTTTGATTCATTGTTTGTGATTGTTCGAACACAATTCCAATAGTCAATTTTGTTATAAAACTTCGGAAAAACTTTTCAAAAAGCTATTCAACCCCCCCCCTAGCTTGGTAGCCTAATAGCCATATAGACCAACAAGTGGTATCAGAGCTTGATCTCTTCTTACGGCTAACTACCGTAAACGTTTATTATTCATATGGCTGATAAGGAGCCCAAAGAGGCGTACAATAGAGCACCTATTTTCGATGGAGAAAAATACGACTATTGGAAAGAATGCATGAGCGTTCACATCCAATCGGTGGATATGGATGTATGGGACGCCGTTGCCAATGGTAGGTTTCAACCACAAATTGCTGCCGATGGTGACAACGGTGTAGTCCTAGATAAGTCTAAAGCCGATTGGAGCGATGATGAAAAAAAGAAGGTCCAATACGATTTGAAGGCACATAATATTCTCATCTCCTCTCTTGAAGTTAATGAGTATCATTCTGTATCTCATTGTAAGACCTCCAAAGATATGTGGGATGCATTGGAAACCCTTCACGAAGGAACCGATGATGTTAAACAATCAAAAATTAATACCCTTGTGCAACAATATGAGCTTTTTTGCATGAATGATGGTGAAACCATCTCCTTTATGCAAATGAGATTTACTCATATTCTAAACAAGTTGCAAAACCTTGGTAAAACAATTTCAAACCAAGATTGCACTAATAAAATTTTGAGATGTATGACAAAGGAATGGCAGCCCAAGGTTACCGCTATCAAGGAATCACAGAATCTTAATGCTCTTAGTATGATCACACTCTTTGGAAAACTAAGGGAACATGAGCATGAGATAAATCGTTTCTTGTCACTGTTCTTGCAATCTTCAAAAGCGTTTCTTGTCACTGTTTTAATCTTGATGTGGAGGATGAAAATAGTCAACAACGTAGTTACGAAGATGATGAAACATACCGTGAAACCCGTCAATGATGTCAATAACGAATTGAAAGCGGTAGATGATGAAGAAAGCCACACCCTAAGAAAGGATTGCAAGTATGGAAGAAACGATATCAAGCATTGAAATCATTAGTGATGAAACAAGAGCACAACATACAAGCACAAAACCAACTTGGCACTGCAATTTCTCTGAAAAAGTGTCAATGTTCCCTTCAACATTGAAAGCCAACATGCCTAAAAAGTAAAGATGGACCATAAGGAGAAGCATGCACATGAAAAAATGGTGTTTGGTTAGAAAGGGTCCAAATGTTGTTTGAATGTATGTGAGTGCACCAAAGGTTCCTAGTATGTTGAAGTTGGATATAATGAGGTTATTCAAGTCTCGGATATACTCGCCACGTTGAACGAAAAAATGTTCAGGAAGTTGGGTAGCCATGGAAATGGAGGAGTATTGAGACACAGAGAGTAGAAATCGTGAAGGTGATTGTGGTGAACAGACAATAATGTAAAGTGTATTATAATAACAAAAAGGGTATTCACACTTTTACAAATCAAATGAAACAATTTGATTATACTACTTATGGTAGTTGATTAAAGTTAACTGTACTATAAAATCGAATGTAACGATATGAGCTAGCTATAATACCTTGGATTCAAAATTTAATAGTACATTCATACATTCTTATCCTACACTCACCTCTTCTCCTTGCTTTAATTTCCAGTGTTGCCCTTGTAGTGTCAAATTGATGATTGTTTTAGACTTCCATATAATTTTACATTTGAGTGATTTAACTTCCTAGCTTATATGATTATTATATTATATTATATTATATATATTATATTCGATGGAAGATTAAATTTATGAAGGGGAATTTTATTAATAATAATGACACTAATATCTAAATTAAAACGGTCATGTTTGAGATTTAAATTTTATTCTTTGAGTTTACAAAATTAAACTTTAAGTTGACATGTCTTGGATAAAATTAAAATTAAAATTATGTTTAATTTACATTTCCTCAATGTAGCACAATCGTCAGAAAAATTACAACATTATTATTAGACACAAATTAAGAAATGTAGTTAACTTTGTATGAAAAATAGAAACTATGAGTTATTTTTTTCAAAAATTATCCTATATTATTGACATAATAAAAATATATAAAAAAGAATTGAGAGAACAATGAGTAGGGGTGGAAATAGGCTTAATATCATATTATGCATTTTATTTTCATTTGCTATTTTATTTCCTTGCTTATTATGCTTTATAATGTATTTAGGGACAAATGTAAATATAAATGTGAATATTGCATTGCATGCATATTTATTTATTTTAGTCTATGCATTTCATATTTATTTATTTATTATGTTTTAGAATGTATTTTAAGGACAAATGTAAATATAAATGAGAACCTTGCATTGCATGGATATTTATTTATTCCGCTTTATGTCAAGACCTAAGACAAGAACATCAAGGACCAAAGTTAAAATCAAAAGAACATAATTAGTTTAATCCAAGGAAAACGAGACTTTTATTTTGGATCCAACATCCTTATAAAATCCTTCGCGCTTTATTTTATTCTGTCACGCTTAGTTTTTTAGACTTTAATTAGCATAATTTAAAAACGTCAAAAACATTCAAATAGTCAAAGTCACAAAAAATATCTTTTTTAACAAACCTTGGAATTCAAACCAAGTGACTCCTACAATTTTTAAATCAAACTTCAATCAATTTTAATCATATTTAGACTTTTATTTTCACTTTAAAATCAATCAAATCACATTTTATTCTTCTATGCCACGACCTCTTATCCTCCCAAAAACATTTTCAAAATCAATCGAACCACATTTTATTCTTCAATGCCATTTCGGCCTCTTATCCTCTCAGTTTTTTTTTCCAAACTTTAAAATCAATCATAACAAATCACTCGGCTTTTTACCGCGAACTACGTGATTTTGATCCCGCTTCAGGTACGTAGGCAAAAGACTTGTCTTTCCAAATCAACAAAATAACAAAAACATTTTCTTTCTTTATTTTCACACTTAGGTCTTTTTTTACAAGCCGGTAACAATTTAGCACAAGATAAATTAAAACAAGAGGTTCCTATAGAGTACTATAGACGTTTAGGGTGCTAATACCTTCCATTTGCGTAACCAACCCCCAAACCTTTAATATCTTAATTTTTAGGGTTTATTCGAACTTTTCCCATTTTCCTTGACAAAAATAAAAGCTCGGTGGTGAACTTAAAATTGCGAGTCAACGCTAAACCAATAGCTTGATATCCGAAATCACCGTGACATATATGATATTTGATTCTATGTTGTAGAGATTTTATTTTTCGCTGCGACATGTTATTTACATGATAAACTATGTATGAATTGATTTGACGAAGAGTGACACCTTGAAGTATTAGATATATGATGCATTTTATATTTACATAATATATGTGGGGTTTAGGGTGTTACAATATACATGCTTGTTCATATTTGTTTATATTGTGTACCTTGTCCAAGAAACGATCATAAAAATCCATTAGAGATACATTGAAAGTATATTATGCTTAAATATGTTTACTATTCCTTGAGTTTGTGCAAACACAATCCTTTTATAATCAACTTGTTGTTGTGAACCTCTGGATTGAGATTAGGAAGTCCTTTAGTTTGAGTCAAAGAAATCTAAGGCTAGGTGTCTTAGTGTTGTTGTAATCAATATTTGATTATAGTAGAAAACCCCTTGGAAATGTAAGGGGACTGGACGTAATCCCGGGTTATGGGGTGAACCGGGATTATTATCTATATTATCTCTGCTCCCTTATTTGTTTACATTCACAACTTATCTGTAAAAAATAGTGATAAAAAGAGACCAACACAATTCAAACGCTTGTTTCATGTGTTTTTCTCACCTTCAGTTTTCCTTCCAATATTAGTATAAATAAATATTTCTTTGCTACATATGAGTGTTATCATATCAATTGTGGTTGCATACCAAAAATGTTTGGATTGTTTGTAGGTTGAATCCAACTCTTAGGGTTTGTTTGGTTCAGCGGGAGAGAGATGAGAGATATTTCAATTAAATATATGTTTGGTTCAAAAGAGGGTGAGGGGAGCGATTTTATTTAAAATTGTATTTTGTTCACAAGGGGATGAGAGAGATTTTAAAATTAATTTACTATTTTACCCTTAAACTTAATTAAATAAGGATCATAAAGTACTAAGTTTGAATGGATTTTGCTCCCCTCCCCCCACCCCTCTAAAAATTGAAGTAAACATGTCAAATTAAAAATATTCCCATCCCTCTACTCCAAATCTCTCGAACCAAACAGACCCTTAGTTGGTTACTTTGGCTTTTAAGTCGCATTCTATAGGGTCTCCGAGCTTAAGAAATAGTTAGCTTAACTACATGGCTCTGATTAAGAATATGCTCTTCAATATTTCTCACATCTACATGGATGATAATATTTTTGTTGCTTGGATATAAATGAACTCTTTTTCCTTTATCTTGTATTTTTTTTTTAAGAAGCTAAATTAGCTCACCTAAATTGACACCGGAGAGAATCGAACCTAAGACCTTGAAGAAGAGCACACTCTCAGGTCCTAAGCCAATACCACCAGACCAACTCAAGTGGGTTTTCTATCTGGTTTTATTATGATGGATTTTTCAAGTAATTTTTTTTATGAAAAAATTGTTTTTGTACTTTGTAATTTTGAGTTTTGGTTTAGTCCCCAGAAGGTTTGTCTTTTTATTTTTTTGTTTAAATTCATAGTTCTGCAAAATATTGGTTAAGGGGATGAAGTGTTAACGTAATTGGGATGCCATTCCATTCAAACGATACATTTAGGCTCATTTTGTTAATAACAAAAAACCAGGACGTTTGATATTAAATTATTAGTTCTTCAAGAACTTACTGTAAATGTTTTTAATAAAATGTTATCAAGAATTTTATTTTCTTTAGTAATTCTTCAAAGACGCTTTAATGTTAAATTCTTTTAGAATTTAAAATAAAGTGGCAAACAAGAAAAATTAATTATTATATCTGCCAAAGAAATTTCTGAACAAAATCTACAATCCATAAATTGCTTAAAGATAATAAATTTCTTAAGGTTATGATTACATTATTCCAACAAAAAAAAGTCTATGATTTACCTAAATAATCATATCACACAATTATGACAAATATAGATTCATTAGACTTACCATTGTTAGAACTTTGTGCTTGCTATAACATGCATTATGAAATTTTTTTTTAATGGTAAATATTAATAATTCGTTGTTAGATTAAATATTTTACTCATTGTTTCAATTTAAACTCAAAACCTCTAACTTTTTTACCTTTAACTTAAATTAGATAAACTATCCATTGTCCAAATTCGTAATTAGATTAAATATTTTATTCCTTTGTTTCAATTTAAACTTAAAATTTCTCACTTCTTTACTCTTATCTTAAACCAGTTAAACTATTCATCGCCCAACATATGTTATGTAGCTGATCTAAAGAGAGAATAGAGAATCTTGTGCCATGCTTTGTAAACAATGAATAGACATCAATCCAGAATGAAATTACTAACAAAAATCTTACTAAATTAATAACAAAATAATCCATATTTAACTCAAAATCTATCAAATCACACGCGCAAAATCAAGAAGGAATTGAATTTGGTAGCCGTCATTGGTTGCACAAAATCACCGGCAAATAATTCTTTGTGAAAATAATAACAAAATGAAAATATAAAAAATGGCGCGTCTCTTTCTCTCTCCCCTGAGTAGCAAGCAATGCAATTAAACCACCATTTAATGCAATTGCACCCTCTCAATACGCTCTTCAATTACTCCTCTTCCATTTCTTCCTCTATCTGTTCCCCACTCTCTCTCTTTCTTCCTTCAATGCTCTCTCTCTCTCTAAAAAACAACCGTTTCTTTCTTCTAACCTTTTACTTTTTTTATTCCCATCTTAACCTTTTCAAAACCAGGATCTCTCTTCTTTCTTCAACAAGTTTATAGTATAGTCATAACATAGATCTATATCTTCTTCTTTTTCTTACAACTCTTTAATCATTCATTTCTGGTAAGTATAAAGTTATTGGCAAAGTTCATTTTGAGATCATCAAAGTTTTTGCAAAATGAGACTAGCTAGGGTTTCTTTTTTTTTTTTTTTTTATGTAAATTTGTTTATATTTTTATGGGGTGGTTTTGATAAAAGAATTTTCTTGTGATAAGTTTATTATTTTCCAGTGGTTTTTTTGTTTTCTTCTTGGGTTTGCTGAATGTGAAAGAAAACGTTAGGTTTGAAAGAAAAAGAAAACATATTTACTTAAAAATAGGAAACGTTGTAAGAATCTGCGAGATCTTCGTGAGAGTTATTGTTCTGTAAAAAAGGCAATATCAGAAAAATCCTAAACAATATTTTTTTTCTTTCATTCATAGATAAACATACATGGTTTATTTATTTTTTGAGAGAAATATATATGGTATATTATTCATTACATTTCTTATCTTTTGATGTGTTTATTTTTCTTCTAGGTTAAGTTTTGTGAGAAAGAGAACCTGTAGAAGACACTAGCTTAATCCTCAACTGAAAAAGGAGCAAACCCTTGCAGGTTATAAGCAAGAAAAAAAGAGAAAGAAGCATGCTTTATGTGAGAAAGTGTAGTAACGTTGGTGTGTTTGGATCAACATCATTTTTGATTCTAACTCTTTGACAGGTTGGTAGGTAATGTTTGTATTAACTTTTCAACTCCTTTTCTTCACGTCTTTTTCTAACTTCATTTTCCCTTTCTTCTTTTCTTCATTTCCCAACTCTTAAATTCCCCTTTATTTATTTTTGACTGAAATTTTAATGCAAAATTTTACACGTCAATTTTTAATACTTTTTTTTTTACTACTCTCTGGGTACAACTTCAAAAGTCAAGGGTTTTATGTTAATTTTTTAATTATTTTCTATTTATTGTTCCAATGAGGTTTAATATCCTTCTCGATACTCTAAATACACGTTATTTACATCATTTCACTGTTTGAAACTGCTTTCTTTTTCCATAAAAAAGGAAAAAGAAAAACACGTTTTCATGAAAAAAAACCCCATCCAGCTTTGTAAATAAAATTCTGCAATCACAATCTCGACCATGACATAAATTTTTTGATGTTGAACAAACTACAAAACCACTCCAATTTAGACAATATTTTATCACAATTTTCTTCAATATTTAGAATCACTATAACTACAAATGTTATCACAATTGCAAATTAAAACCAGTTATTTATAACCAAGTACTCTAATTCCTCTAAAAAAAGTAGTCTTATTACAACATAACTAAAAAGTTTTTTGACCAAATAATAATCATAAAAAGTTTAGTCAAAAAATAAAATTTATAAAAAGTTTTTTCTTGACTCAAAAGTTTGTTTTTTTGAGAAAAAAATTAAAAAAAGTTGGACTTCTTTTTCATGTTTGTTTACCATATAATATTATAAATTATTTTTTACTAGTTTGAAAAACTACAACAAGGCTTGGGAATTATAAGATCTGAAGATAGATAAGAAGACAGAAAACAATGTTTCAGTCAAACCTCTTGGAAGCTGGTCAGTTCCATCCATTAGAGATGATGCAAAACACTTCTGAAAGTGATGTCCCTCGAATCCGAGAAGACGAGTGCTTCGAAAGTGGCACCAAATCTTGCAGTGAAAACCATGAAGGTGGTGCTGCTTCTGGTGAAGAACAAGGACCACGTCCCAAAAGAAAACGTTACCACCGCCACACTCAGCACCAGATCCAAGAAATGGAAGCGTAAGAATACTATACACCTTCATCAATATTTTTTTCTTCATCTTTTCTTTTTCTTTGAGAGAAAGTACTTGTATAATATGGAGTTATGATTATATGTATATGTAAAAATTAGTGTAAATTGATTCATAATTTTTTTGTGGCAGTTTCTTCAAGGAGTGTCCACACCCAGATGACAAGCAAAGGAAGGAGTTAAGCAGAGAGTTAGGGCTTGAGCCTTTGCAAGTCAAATTTTGGTTTCAAAACAAAAGGACTCAGATGAAGGTATGATACTATTTTCTTTTTTGTTTTTTTTTGCATATATATCAAAGCTTTTTTTGCATTGTTTTGTTGTGTTTTTGGTAAAGGAGTTGGTGTTTTGTTTGCAGACACAACATGAACGTTCGGAGAATTCTCAGCTAAGAGCAGAAAATGAAAAGCTTAGAGCTGATAACATGAGGTATAGGGAAGCTCTTAGCAATGCTTCATGTCCTAATTGTGGCGGTCCAACAGCTATAGGTGAAATGTCATTTGATGAACATCATTTGAGGCTTGAAAATGCAAGGCTAAGAGAAGAGGTACTTAGTTTTGCAACTTTTTTGATGTGTGAAATTTGCCATTTTCTCTATCTTTTCTTGTTTTGAACAAAAAATCTAATCATAATCAAATGATAGTACAAAGGATACTTGTGCAAGCCTATACAAGCAGTCTAAAAAATAACTACTTGAATAGTACCACCTCAAAAGCCAAAGACTTAGGGTTAAATAATCAACATCTAGATAAAAACTCTTAATAGATTTTCATGCTTTCTAATAACCATCTTCATCACAATATCTTAATATGCTTGATCAGTTCTATGAAGAAACCATTTCCTTCTAAAGAAACTGCATCCATTTAATTCATAGATTGCCTACACAGAACACAGATCCTCTACGGCCGCTATATGGTGCAACAACCATTACATTTAGAGAGAGAAAGCTTCTCTTTATAAATTTAATGGTCAGTATGACTGCAACACCATACAAAAGGGATCCAAGTACGAGTGGCAAATAAATACCAATCCTTTCTTATTTTTCATTTTCTTTGTATAATGTAACACATGTATTGTGTTGTATAACATATGTGTACTATAATTGCATGATTTTTTTTCTTTTCAGATTGATAGGATTTCAACAATGGCAGCGAAGTACGTAGGGAAGCCAGTGGTGAACTATTCAAACATTTCGCCATCTCTCCCACCGCGTCCAGAAATTGGTTTTGGCAACCCACAAGGGATTGGTACTATGGACATGTATGGAGCCAGTGGAGATATTCTAAGGTCAATTAGTGGGCCGACTGAAGCAGACAAACCAATAATAATAGAGTTAGCTGTTGCAGCTATGGAAGAGCTTATTGGGATGGCTCAAATGGGTGATCCTCTTTGGTTGAGTACTACACCTGATGGAGCTGCTACTGTGCTTAATGAAGAGGAATATGTTAGGTCGTTTCCTCGTGGGATTGGACCTAAACCTAATGGTTTCAAATGTGAAGCTTCGAGGGAATCTAGCGTTGTTATCATGAATCATGTCAACCTTGTTGAGATTCTCATGGATGTGGTATATCATTCATACTTATTCTCTCTTACATTATTATTATCATATAGTACTTTGTTCACACTTATGAATTTACGTGTGTATATCATGGTTTTAAATTGTGGCTGCGATATGATCATTTATATTACGACCAAATTGTAGAAAAGTGTGGTTGAAATTGCTGTTAAGATGCCATTATAGGACTTTAAAAGCCTTCATATTACAGCCGCAATTGCGATATTGCAATCTAATCATGGTGTATATTTTATGCTCTTTTTGTTTTGGATTTTGAAATTAATTTGGTTAACTTTTTTTTTTTTTGCCTTTTAGAACCAATGGTCAACAGTGTTTGCTGGTATTGTTTCAAGAGCTGTGACTGTGGAGGTGTTGTCAACTGGAGTGGCAGGGAACTACAATGGTGCTTTACAAGTGGTACATAGTAACTGAACTTATATTTTATAATAAAAATATGATTTTAGTTCAATCAGTAAGGAAAATTTAGATAGAAAATGTGGAATTTGTCAATAATTCGATCACTAAATTGTGATGAGAGAATTAGCGGCGAATTTTATTTTGTCTCTAATTTTGGTCACTAATTTTGTTTTTTCTAGTAGTGTATTCAACCTCTTATTAATATGTTAAATAGTTATAGTTAACTTGGTACATAGTTTTTTGATTGTTAAGGAGGAAAATTAATGAGAAGAAACGTGATTGTATTGTTTGATTGTGCAGATGACAGCAGAGTTTCAAGTACCGTCACCTCTTGTGCCGACTCGTGAGAGTTACTTTGTAAGGTATTGTAAACAACATCCTGACGGGACATGGGCAGTTGTGGATGTGTCTTTGGATAATCTGCGCCCGAGTCCTTCATCTAGATGTAGAAGAAGGCCTTCTGGTTGCTTAATTCAAGAAATGCCAAATGGTTACTCAAAGGTATTTCGATAACACAAGTAATTAACTAAATTAATTTACATTTTTAGTGTACATTCAATGTAAAATAGTTGTCCACGTCATCGCATTAAAATTTAGCCTTCCTTTGGTTCTGCGTCACATCGATCAAAAGCACGGTTGCTTTAGACGTTGATGCAGAAGCTTTGATTTGTCGCTTCTGAAAATCACGGCATAAAAGGCCCTTTTGACACGAGTTTGCAATGGAAAACATGGAACGAAACATGCTAAATTTTGTGAAATAGTTCATTAATGTTTGCAATATATAGATTTATTTTGTAATGCTCTTAATTTGGCTTAATATTTAATTAATGTTTGCCAACATATAGGTGACATGGGTTGAACATGTAGAAGTGGATGAGAGAGGAGTTCACAATCTATACAAGCAGATTGTTAGCACTGGACATGCATTTGGTGCAAAACGTTGGGTTTCAACTTTAGATCGACAATGTGAAAGACTTGCTAGCTCCATGGCAACAAACATTCCCACCGTAGATGTTGGCGGTATATATATCATATCAACACATTTCTTTTACATTATTTTCATCATATATTAAAACTATAATTTAATTGATATGATTAAATGCATGTATAGATTCTGATAGTAAATATCGATTAAATTCTTATCCTTAAAATTTATGATATAACAAGTGTTATAAATTATAATGTGGATTGTAGTGATAACAAACCAAGAAGGGAGGAAGAGTATGTTGAAACTGGCAGAGAGAATGGTGATAAGTTTTTGTGGTGGAGTGAGTGCTTCAACAGCACACACATGGACAACACTGTCTGGAACAGGAGCTGATGATGTGAGAGTGATGACGCGTAAGAGTGTCGATGATCCTGGAAGACCTCCTGGTATTGTTCTCAGTGCTGCTACTTCTTTTTGGCTTCCTGTTCCACCAACACAAGTTTTTGAATTTCTTCGTAACGAGAACTCCAGAACTGAGGTAATGTTTTTCCTATTACTAATATCCATTTCCCTTAGGATTGCTTATGGTTTTTATTTTACGTCTTTTAATTTTTTTAACCTTTTCAATAACAGTGGGATATTCTTTCTAATGGTGGAGTTGTCCAAGAAATGGCGCACATTGCAAATGGACGCGATACTGGAAATTGTGTGTCTCTCCTTAGAGTAAATGTAAGTCGATATAATATCCTCGTATTTTAAATTACTGTTGCAGTTACGCTGCAAACTTTTATATTGTGGCAAAATGCAAGAGAGTGCGGTTGAAATTGAGTTTGCAATGTTGTTGAAGATACCTCAAAATCTTTTACATTGCAATCGCAAATGTAGTTGCGGACAGTTAAATTTACATTATTTAAACGGATCATTGAATTAAGTGTTACTAAACTATAAACACTATATGCAGAGTCCAAATTCAAGCCAGAGCAACATGTTAATACTACAAGAGAGTGTAACAGATGCAACAGGCTCATTTGTTATCTACGCACCAGTAGATATGGTTGCTATGAATGTAGTTCTAAATGGAGGAGATCCAGATTATGTAGCACTTCTTCCATCAGGATTTGCTATCCTCTCTGATGGAAATGGAGTCGGCGGTGAAACTGGCGGAGGGGGAGGAGCTGGTGCTGGTGGATCCCTTCTGACCGTCGCTTTTCAGATATTGGTTGATTCTACTCCAACTGCTAAACTCTCTCTCGGATCAGTTGCTACTGTTAATAGTCTTATTGCTTGTACTGTTGAGAGAATCAAAGCTTCTTTATCTGGGGAAAGTGCTTAGTTGAGCTTCAAGACTAATAATGGATTTTGAGGTGATAAGCTCATTATGTATTATCCTATATTGAAGATTTTCATGTTGGTTATTATTAGTAGTGAAAATTTGAAATAAATCATTATGGAGTTGCAATTTAAAGAACTAGTTTGAATGATTACTGATTCTAGAAGCATGTCATTACATGGTTTAAAATTGTGATAGCAATCCCAGTTGCAGTTACGCGTAAACTTTTATATTGCACTAAATGTGGACAAATGTGGCTGCAATTGTGATTGCGGATCACAATTATAACCATGTAAGATGTATGTGTTTTTAACGACTTGATATTTAAGGAGTACTATTTTCATCAAATCATTTGGAGTATACGATACTAGCATTAGTAGTTCTATTATTGATATGTCGGCTTTTATAATCGAGTTATAGGAGAAGGAGTACTACTTTCATCAAATCATCTGGAGTATAGGATACTATCATTAGTAATTCAATTATTGATGTGTCGGCTTTTACAGTCAAGTTATAGGTTTTTTTTGTCATTGTTTCGTCCATTGACGGTTCCTATCTTTTGTACTCTTGTTTTACGTTCTTGTGTTCTGGTACGTCTTGTACTTGAAGTTGCGCTAGTTCAATAAACTTGTCGTTTCAAAAAAATAAAAAACTAGCATTAGTGAACAATATTAATTAACATTATAACAACTTCAATTATTCTGTCTTAATGTTCTTTCTAACTTTGTTACAATTCTATTGCAGTTTACAAGGATGAAGGGGTTGCATTGCTTATGGAAGAAAAAAAAATTAAAAGGTGGTGAGGAACTTAATTAGGCTTAATTTACAAGAATGTGGTGAAGTCAAGAGCGCACCTTGCAAAATCCTTTCTAAGAGGATTAATTATAAGGTTCGGGAATTGACTTCCCCTAGGTATATTAAATGTTGACCTAACACTATGACCTTACTACCCTATCAAACTTTTCTTATGGACTAATTAGATATGGTTAGGACCAGTCTTTTGTTTAGCTTAGGCTTTAGTTTTGAAGTAAACTCTTAATTAATTTCCCTATCATTTATGTGTTTTAGAAGAGGGACCAGTATTATGTGAGGTTTAAACCTAAGACACACCATTGCTTTAATTTCTCATTACAACTCTTTTCCTCTTAAGGATTTTGAAATGGATTTGTTTCATTCCTCCAAGTGATATTGACGTATTTTGTTTTGTGGTTTAATATTTGTATTTCTTTTATGACCCAAATATTGAATGATGAAGGTGGTTGAGTTAACTTTAGGGATATAGTCTATCATATAATTAATAGAGGTTAAATGTGAAGTACCTTTAATTAATATTGTATTATGGGCAGGCTATTAGTCATCACATCAAACTTACCTGTATGCTTTAGATCTTGACCATTATTTGCTCTTAATGCTAATATGCTATATGTGTTTAGCCAAATCCTTTCTAACAAGGGACACTAGTAAAATTTATTAATGCTAACAAACTTTGTCATTTAGAACCCTAAATTATTAGATTGGTCAGCGTATTTTGAATGTTATTATTGTCAAGTTATTAATGTCGTGATCATTGATCATAGATGAATGGTAGCATTTTCTATTGTAAGTCCCAATTTTAATAGGGTCATGCTAATTAGTGTTACAGGGACTCTTGATAGCATTTTTCATTCTAATGAATTTACGGTGAAAATTCATTATCAATGAAGTTTTTTAGTAACAAGAATGATATATGTTGTCTACTTCTTGATCTTGAGGGAAATGGAGAAATATTAATGCATATGATACTATATTTTTAATTTTAAAAATATTATATCAACATAATTTAAATTTGAAAAATTTATGTAAACCTTCGAAAACTTTCCTCCAATACAATTTTTTAGTTCCCCTAAATGAGGAGAATTTTGTGTTATGAAGAAAAGTTAACCCCTCAAAGCCATCTCCACCCATTTTCCAATATTTCTTCCACTTACTCATCCTTTTTTTTCCCAAATCTTCCCCTTCCTTTCCCTCCAAACTCGCAAACGAAGCCTTAGAGAACCCAACAAATAGAATCTCTTACACAAATCATAGATAAGAGAATAGAAGTAAGCTCCGTTAACAATAAAGGATCTTGACACTACTGAGCCATTTACAAATAGTTTGTATCTGATTTGATACACAATCGAATTTAGGATTCTAACTCTCATAGATATGATATCACAAATTTAATCTTATATCAATGAAAGTATATAAAAATATGATTATAGAGTTGATTGTATGTGTATACTTGATTGATTTACAACATGATCTAATAACTCTCAATAGAGAGGACTTGCATTTAAGCTCTATCACATGTTGCAATTTTTCACTTGTCATTGAACATACCTTTTTGTCATTTGAATTCACTTTTGTATACTTCAGCTATTATTATTTTTTTGGCTTATCCATTTCCCTCACACTCTTTTCCCTCAAGGGAGATTTTTCGGAAATCATCAACTTAATTGTTTGAAATGAAGTTCCTTTTATAGAGGTAGGGATAGAGACGGACCATGTAGAAGAGACTTTTATGCCTGCACTTGATTTTTGAGATTTTTTTTTTCGAGTAGGTATATGTTTCAATGTTTGACCATTTGACCCACATCCATCATTCCACCACTAACGCACAAACAACACATCTCTTTTGTCTCATTTGTAGTTTTTTTTAAATATCATTTGTAATGTTATAAATGACTAATATTGTCCATTGGCCCACATGTATAGGTACTCTATTTGTTTCATAATAATTTTAGCAAATCAATTTGTCTCTTACTTTTAATTTTCAATGTACAATTAACTACATTTTTTCAACTAATTAATACTCGCTCCGATTCTATATATAATATTTTTTTTATAAAAATAATTGGTTATATTTATAAAAAAATGTCACAATTCTTAAAGTGTAGTTATTGCTTAAAAGACTTTTCTACTCCTTATTTAATGTTTGTGTTTTTAATATTAGTGAGTGTATTTAATGCTTCACACTTTTTTATGAGGTTATATTGGTAAAATTATTTAAAAGATTACAATGATTACATTAATTTTGATGTTTTTTGGTTTTTTTTCTTCTAATAAAAACCGGAGGAATATGTTTCAATGTTTGACCATTTGACCCACATCCATTCCCAAGCTTTGCATTTCTCTTATTTTACTAAGGTTAATTTGACTAATTTATTACTATTATCTTGCTTTCAATAATAATTTCTATTAATAAGTGTAAACATAATTAACTAATATTACATTCTATATTTCCTTCGTTTAACTCTAAGCATCTTCCTTTCTTCCCATCTTATGCAATTTATAATTTGTTTATTAATCTTCTTTTATCTTTTCCTTTCTCTTGTTTGTATCAAGAACACCAATCTTATTTGGATTCTCATCTATCAATCTTATCTTTGAATTAATAATCAATTGGAATTATCATTCTTTCACACTCACAATTTTGGAAACCCTTACATGGTGGCTTTGATGTGATGGTATGATGATAGTGTATCTCCAAAGATGAGAATGTTCACAGGAAATGAGATTGAAGTGGATTGAGTGTAAGTGCACCGTTTAAAGACCAATTTAATCTCATCCATTGATATAAATGTAATGGTTATAAATAAATTTTCTCATCTTTTACAATAAATTCTCCACTCATTTGATACACCATATCTCTCTCTCTCACTCACTCTCTCTCTCAATATATATATATATATATATAATTTTTAAAGAAGACGCACTATATATATAAATTTGTAAAATTATATATACGTTGATTTTTTTTAATATATAATAACTCATTATAATACTCTTTCCGGTTTTATATATAAGAAAATTTTCATAAAAATTATTGGTCCTAATTATAGGAAAATATCACAAGTTTTAAGGTATAGTTATTGTTTAAAAAAACTTTTTTTACGCCTTATCAATACTCCATGAGATACTTATGTGATACTCCACAGATACTTTCAAGATACTTCACATATACGTATCCTAAAAAAAGATGAAGAGTAAAAAATTGAGACAGTGTTGTAAAAATTTAGTAGAGATGTATATGATTCAATTTTAAATATGCATTAATAGAATTGTTTCTCGATGAATCACTTAAAAATTATAATTCTAGTGGATGAAGGTAAGAAGAGAGGTGATTCAGCTAATAAACATCAGATAAAATTTGTGTGTTATTTTAATGATGCTTCTCTCCATATCTCAACATATGAAAATCTATTTTCTAAATATGAAACTTAATATTTATTAAAAATACAATCTTACCCCTTCTTAATTTTTGACACGTCATCAAAATTATATCTTTTTATGTCTTTTGCTTCAACATCCCCCTATTTTTTCTCTCTTAAAAACAAATTAAAACAAACTCGCTCCATACAACACACTAACTTATCTATTATCTAATTATGAAACTTAATGTCTATAGAAAATACAATCTTACCCCTTCTTAATTTTTTGACATGTCATCAAAAATATATCCTTTTATGTCTTTTGCTTTAACATCCCTCTATTTTTTCTCTCTTAAAAACAAATTAAACAAACTCACTCCATAAAACACATTTTTTTTTTAAAATTAAAACGCACTAACATATCTATTCACTAATTATGAAACTTAATGTCATCAAAATTATATCTTTTTGAGTATTTTGCTTCAATCTCCCCCTATTTTTTCTCTTGAAACAAACAAACTCTTTCAATAAAACACAATAACTTAATCTTTTTGTAAAGAACAATCTAACTTAATCTTAATCCCAGTCTATTTTCTAAATATGAAACTTAATGTTTATCAAAAATACAATCTTAATCCTTCTTAATTTTTTTACATGTCTACCGAAAATACAATCTTACCTTTTCTTAATTTTTTGACACATCATTAAAAATATATCTTTTGTGGCTCTTACTTCAACATCCCTTTCTCTCTTACAAACTCACTCTCAAGGTAAGAAAAACCACGGGGGGGGGGGGGGGGGGGGGGGGTGTTTT
>Ga0315914_1002244_pt1 | contig 29568 bp, 12 predicted proteins | sample MpolenodulesMG_FD_203920 | JGI IMG/M metagenome (GOLD analysis project Ga0315914, IMG submission 203920) | Medicago polymorpha root nodule microbial communities from Los Angeles, California, United States - elongated nodules | ecosystem: Host-associated > Plants > Roots > Nodule | place: USA...
GTATCAATGAAAATGTTGAAAATGATGACATATATGAGGAATTTCAAGAGAAAGACGTAGATGATGAATTTCTCGAGGACAACATAGGTGATGAATTTCAAGATGACAATATAGATGATGAACTCCAAGAGGATGACCTAGATGATTAAATTCAAGAGGATGATATTAGTGATGAATTTCAAGTGGAGGATATGGATGATGAATTCCAAGACAAACTTGAATGAGTTGGATTGTTTTTTTTTTGGGTTAATATGTCTTTACCCCCCATGTAATTTGGGTGAGTTCTGGTTTACCCCTCTGTAAACAAAAAGTTTGGATTCCAACCTTGTAATTTAAGATTCTTTCGTTTTAGACCCAAAGGTCATCTGACTGGACAAAATGCTGACATGGCATGCTGACTGACGCACTGACTGTATAATTAATTTTGTTTTTTATTTTTTTAAGGGCACACGTTGCATTTTGCCTATTTTTTAAAATAAAAAATAATATAAATGAAATTATATTAATTTAAAAATCTAAAAATTAATTTTTGAAAATAAAAAAATCGTAAAAAACAATATGTTTTCGAAAAAAAACCGAATTTTCTAAAAAAAAATTAATAACTCTGAAATTTAATTTTTAAAATAATTTCTTTTTAGAAAAACAAATTTGAAATTAAAAAAAAGTTCAGATTTTTCTACCAAAAATATGTCCACAATAACGATTAAAGAAGAAAGAAAAAAGGAAGATTAACTTGAATCCCTATCAACTTATAGTAACTAATGAAGATTCAAGGCATATGAGAAAACTATAATACATAATTGAAGTCGTATCATGCAAGAGTTCTTGGAGAAAACGATGATGACCCAAAAACCAAAACTTGTACCTCAAATATTTAACACTTGTGAATCACATATTTATATACACAATAGTTAAGCATAGTAGTTCAAGTCCCATAGCAGTAATTAAGAATAGGGTTAAATGTGTATTTAAATCTTGCACTTTTGCTCAATTTTGGCATTGGTCCATGCGCTTTTTTTTGTTTGACATTGATCCTTGCACTTTCTAAAACTTTTGGCTTTAGTCCTTCTGTTAACTCTCAGTTAAAAAAAATAATCTAAAAAAAAAATTATAAATTCTGAAATTTAATTTTTAAAATAATTTTTTTTTAGAAAAACAAATTTGAAATTAAAAAAGTTCAGTTTTTTTTTACCAAAAATAAAAAATTCTGAATATAATTTTTTTTAATTCAGATTAAAATATGAAATAAAATTTTGAAAATTATATAATCTAAAAAAAATCGATTTTATTTTAATTTTCAAAATATTAATTTCATTTTTTTAAAAAAATAAATCTGAATTTGTTTCTGATTTTTCGAATTTTTTAAGTTTCAAAAAAAAAATCTTACTTTTTTTTTCTTCTGATTTTTTCAATTTTGAAAAAAATAATCTGAATTTTTTTTCTATTTTTAAATTAATATAAATGAAAAAATAAAAAAAATAAAAATATTTTATTATACAATCAGCGTGCCACGTCATCATGTTTGCACAATCATATGATCTCTGGGTCTAAAACGAAAGAATCTTCAAATTATAGGGTCTATTTCGAAAGAACCTTCAAATTACAGTGTTGGAATCTAAACTTTTTTTTTTTTAACTTTTTACAGGGGGTAAACTGGAACCCGCCCAAATTACAGGGGTTAAAGACATATTAACCTTTTTTTTTGGATTGTAGTTGAACCATTAAACTTGACCAAACTATGATTTTGTTATTTTGTTAGGCTCATGCTTCGAAACATAAAAGTTATTAGGTAATATTCGACATTTTGATTACTATAATGTATTGAATTAATGTCTGAACAATTTTGTTATAATACACCATTTGAGGATGTATTGCTAAATTTGATCATTTTTTAGTTATAATTGATAATTTTTGCATTGCCTTTAAGCTATAACTACTTTTCAAATTGGATAATTGTATGTCATTATTAGTGAAGGAGAATTGTAGATGAATTATCTCCAACATCCCATGTGGATTTGTATGAAGCTGCAACTTTGTCTCTTTGAAAAAGAACGACACTACAACATTTATCATTTATAACAACAATTGAAAAGTGTTGCCAAAACTACGAAAAGCGTTGCCTAAAAGTATAGTGGACGTTTTCTGTGTGTCTCCTGTGTGAGCGTCGCCTATTGTCTAAGGGGACGTTTTTTCATGATCTTTGGGCACACTTTTTCAAAACATCGCCTAAACCATAGGAATTAGGGACTATTTTCTGGGGATTCTGAGGGGACATTTTAAAATGTTGCCACAGATGGCTACAATTAATAATTGTTGTCTTAAATTTGAATCAGTAGAAAAAAAAACGTAGCCATAGCTTATAAGCAACAATTTTAGAGTGTCCTCTTCAGAACCATCATAGTTTGAACTTGTTGAAACTTCTGCACTAATTAGTCTTCAACTATTCAGAGTCTGAGTTAGAGAGTCTAAGTGATTCAGTTTCTGAGTTGACTTCAAATTCTGACTTGATTCCTAGTTTTTCTAGAAAATTCTTTACTCTACATTTGTTCTTTTAGAACCAGTACATGATAAAGACATTATTCTTTTTGTCTATGGTCCTGTAGACTTGAACAAATATTAACATATCCAATTGATCTTTTAATAATTTCTTATCATAAAAAATCCAAAGACATTGTTTAAAACTTATTTTGTTCCAACAAGGACAACTAACCTTGTCTCGATCTGGTATGCTAAGGCCCTGTATCATGGTGTTACTTATGTAGTTTCCAAGTCTTGTTGGTTTAGGAACTTACTTTTGGAGCATCATTGTCCCTTCACATAGACTATTTTAATCTATTGTGATAATATAAATTGTAGTTTATCCTTCCAACGACCTCGTTCAGCATCACCATTCGATGCACATTAAGATGAATATTCATTTGATGCGTGAGAAAGTTGCTCATGGTGAGGTCCAAGTATTACATGTTCTTTCTCATTACCAAATTTCTGACATCTTCATGAAGAGACTTCCACTGAAAATCTTTGATAATTTTTGGGATAGTCTCAACATTCGGTCACCTCCTGTTTCAATTAAGAGGGTGTATTAATATGGTTAAATGATTCTAGTAAAATCTGCTCGTGCAAAGAATTATGTAAGCTTTGCCATTGATCTAGTTCGTTTGCTCTACTTTTTTAAAATCTATATAATCTCATGCCAAGTAGTTTGCTCTGGTAGATTATAAATTTTTGAAAAAATGGCATTTTTTTATCCACTTTTAACTAATTTTGGTTGAATACTTATTTATTTGCTTATTTGAGTATACTTAATATGATGGCAAATCCATCATGGGTAAATAAAAATAAATTCTTTTGTGCAAATTCACTTTGTAATTATAAATAAATTATTGTGCAATTCTATCATACTACTAAAAAATTGAAAATGGCGACGGGCAAAATCCGTCTCAAAAACATGGAATTTCCGTCGCTAAACAGACTACAGACGAATTTAGGTCTGCTAAGCTATTTAGAGATGGATTGTAGATTCCGTCTCTAAGCTATTAATTTATATGAAGTGTATCCTGGTCATGGGTAATTTTTTTTATCAAACTACTAATTTTAACAGGAAGAAGAGGTTAGATTCCACTAAAAAAAGAATGCATTATTCTAATTAGAGAAATTAATGCATAAGGGATAGCCAAAACCAAATACAATCGTAAGTAGAGAAATTTTCTAGACATCCAATCAATAATGGATATATTCTTCTGTGGATTAGTCCTAACAATATTATATTGAAATTGAAAAGAAGGCAAAGCTATACTAGTAGCCATGTAGGTCCTTCATCATCGAGTGTGGGTGTAACCTTATATTAAAAAAGTCACACATATATTTTTTTCTCTTTACTACCAGCTATGATAATTTCCTGATAAGGCTAATTGAAACCGAGAGGAGGTAGAGGATTCAAATTCTTCATTGATTGATTGCTTTTTTATTTTTGACCAATGTTGCTTTATGATTTGAGTGAGTTTGTGGCTGTTAGTTAGATGGGATTGAGAGTGAAGATTTCATGTGGATTGAATTTGGGAATCATGGAATGTGGTCCGTTACAAATGTCTGTACTTAGAGTTATTAATTGTGTTTAAATTTTTTGAGTGGTTAATGTTATGCTCTTTTTATATAAAAAAAACTACTAAATACTCTCAGAAAGTTGTACTATACTTGTATATGTTAATAAGTCCATACCCTCCTAATATTTAAACGAGGGTTGGTTTGGAATTAAATGCATTTATCTATCAAGTGCAAACAACTATTTGTTCTCAATAATGATTGCTCTATATAATGCTGAAACTTACCACTACTTTTGTACTCACTTTGAACCTCAACTTGTTCACTAAATTCCCTTCGAGAATTGCTCTTCCAAACAAAGAGTGCTTCTCACGAAGAATAATTTGTTGTTTTTGTGATCATCCATTGGATCACTTTTAAAAATATATATGCTCTTTGATCCACCCAAAGTTCTAAAAATCACTAGCACACCTTTTTTTCCACCTTCAACATCACCATCTCATGAAAACCTTCTCATTTACTACCAAAAACAGAATGGCTATATACTAAGAAAAAGAAGAAAAAGCAGTAGCCTTCCATCACCATCAAAAGCATGTACTTTTACTGGTGCAGTGGGAGACGATGCACAAGAGAAGGCTGAAGACGCTAAAAAAATGGAACACCCTCATGACGAGGTAGGGAACACAACGCCGTTCAAAGAGTGCTATGATCTTTGAGGCTGTGCAACAAGATTCTAGAGCTTCCTTGGGCATGGGTGGAATCAGTAAATAGGTAATGAAACCTGTTGGAACATTGGTGTGAAGATGGAAAGAAATTGAAAGGTTGGAAGATTAAACACCAAGTAATTAAACTTTGATAGTGTTGTGTGAATTGAAAAAATAGAGTGTGGGGGTTCCACATAAAATAGAACACACACATTAGTAGTGTTTAAATAGTGATATTTAATTTTAAATACCTGATAATGATGAAAATAATAACTATTATTATTCTTTATTCATGGATATCACTTCCCATAATTTTAGGTTATGTTTGTTGTGATAAGATTGAGAATCCAACTGAATTTCCTATCTTTCCTTCATTAGTTTGTTTCAGCTAATCTCGTGGGTTTGTTTCTTTTTGAACTTATCTGATTAGTTTGTTACTTGAGCTGATCTGTGGGTTGCTTAAATTTTAAGTTTATTTAATTCTTAAGTTTCTCCAAATTAGTTACAAACTCTCCCTATAAAAGGAGAGCTCACCTAGGTCCCGTTTGGTTTGAGCTTATGAATAATAGCTTATGTAAATAAATAAGCTTTTATTTTAATTTATAAGTTCTCACTAGCAAAAATCGTATCTTCATAAACTGTTTTTTCATAAACAACCTTAAAAACTTATAAATAATACATAAAAACTTATTTATTTGCGTAAGCTGTTTTATATAAGCTCTAAAATAAGCTAATCCAGACGGGCCCCTAGTTCAAAAAACACACCAAAGAGTTTCATTGAGTTGTCGGGAACTCTTGCTCTCTTCTCCCTTTCTTGACTTGTGTTGATGAGTCTTTCTTCTCTTCATCTCTTTTTTTCTGTCCCTTCGGAATTAAGAGTGTTCTTAAGACCATAGTCCTTTTTCGGCTTAATGTCCCTTCGGAATTAAGAATGATCTTAAAACATAGTCCCTTCGATAATATATGTTCCTTTGGAATAAAGAGTACTTTTAAGATCATAGTCCCTATTTGGAATAACAATGTCCCGTCGAAATTAAGAATGATCTTAACGGTATATAATTATTCTTTCAGTACTTTAATTGAGGAGAAATTAAGAAGTGGAAATGGTGGTATCACCATATTTGAGTGGTCGTAGTGCCTTATTGATACTTTGGAGAAATTAAAGTTAGAACGGTGGTAACACCATATTTGAGTGGTCTCAACACCATAACAGAGTGGTAACAATACCATATTAAAGAGTGGTCTTAGTACCATATTTGGAGGTGTAATTCTCGAACGGTTTTCTACAGTGCAGTAGTTAATCGAACAGTTGTAGCTGGACTTGTTTTATCCTGGAGGCGGCGTGGTAGATAGTCTGTCTTGCACAATTTTAGTACCATATTTGGAGGTGTAATTCTCGAACGGTTTTCTACAGTGCAGTTAATCGAACAGTTGTAGCTGGGCTTGTTTTATCTGGAGGCGGCGTGGTTGATAGTCTGTCTTGCACAATTTTGGGCAGTGCCACGAAATGTCTTAAAGAGAACGACCTGGTGGTGACTCAACCTAATAACAACTTCGGTAAATAATAGAATTTGGAAATCCAAATACAACAGTTTGGAAATCCAAAAACAACACAACTCTTATATATACAAGGGACAAAATCACAAAGAGAGAAAATATAAATTACAAACAGACAAAATCACTCAAAAAAAAAAAAAAAGATGAACTACAATTTCACCATCGCTATACTTTATAGTCAAAAGTGAAATTAAACTCTTAATTTAATTTATGCTTATAGTTCAATTGAATTCATTACCTAAAAATCACAACATGCCCACTTACCTAAGTATGGAGGTAAGAATCAGTACCAACACGTAAGATTGTTCTAAATGTTTCAGATCAGATAAACTTACCAAACTAGCTAGCTTTGCTTTCACATCGATCAGTCCTTTTTGTTTTTATAACATTATTATTAATCCTTTAAATTCCAAAAAAAGCCAATTAGAACTTAGAAGGGAAAATAAAGAAACTAATTATAATAAATTCCATTATTGAACTTAATAAAGTTGGAATCCAAGTCATTATTCAACAATGAAATTGAAATTATTTCTTCCAATTCCTTTGAGCACTTAGGTTACCCCGATTAGTTCAAGAGTCATAACGCATAAGGTTCGCCACGAAATATTAACACCTTTCTACGTTGTTATTATGAGAATCTTGAAAGCGCGCGTTCTTTATATTTTCTTATAGAGAAACTGAGAAACGACCCTTTTGGAATATATACCACCATGCATTTCCACGGGCGTCATTCCACTGTTCTGTTCTAAATAATGTTAAGCACAGTTTTGAATTTTTTGTGAGCTAGTAAAACTAAGAAGTGCATAAATAAAGGTGAAACAGAAAGATAAATGATAAAATTTGCAAAAGTATACTTATTTAACCGATTATGTAGTGTGTCAACCCAAATGAATTATGCAATGGGGTATTTATACAAAGCTAGTCCTACTGGCCAAAGCATCATGGCCTACAAAATCTAAGATGGAGTTCAAATCCTGATCAAAACTTCAATCCAACAACTTCGTTGTATTTATCAGCTGAGTTAGAACCTATGGATTTAAGTAACAACCGTTATATTTAAGCAAAAATGTTATTCATACACACAATTTTGACACAATCATGTGGCACCATATTTGACGGTTCACGCCTCGTTACATAGCTAACACGATATAAATACGTTGTTAATTTCATATTTGAAAAAAAATACGCTTTTGTCAAAAGAAAAATACATTGATTAATTTTTTTTTCCCTGTTGACATGATACATGGATTATTTTATCAAAAAAAGAAGAAGAAAAAGGTAAATGGATTACATGGATCAATCGCTGTCCTCAAAACTGATCAAATAAAAGAACAGAAAAAAAAAACTTCACTTAGATTGGCAATTTAGCTGTGGAACTCCGAGTATTTATTGACTTATTTAAAAACTTATTTCTTTATCAAATTTTAAAACTTATATCATGTAATTTGTCCAATAATTATCATAAGTGATGCTTATACAAATTTTATAAAAAAATGTGATTCTTATACAAGGTCTAGCTATTACTTTAAGGTCAAAGTTACAGCCAATTGATTCTCCTTCTCTCACATCAAGTATCGAACAGGTGTGTCCATTATTATACGCTATTCTTACATCATAAACGGAATCATTTTCCAATTATAAATATATATATTAACAAATTTTGGAAACCATTTGATGGGTTGATTGCAGAATATGAAAAGTAGGATCGATGCAGAAAAACGCAGAAGCAAAGATGGATCGTGCAATCATCCAAATTTTAATAATATAATATAATAATAATAATCTAATAGTGATGTATGATTTTGAAATTTTCTCCTAAATTCTTTTTTCCTTTATTCTTTGATGGATAAATAGATGAGTTGAATAAAGATACGATGAGATAACAACTAGAGTCGAGTGTAGCGGAATTAGTTCAACTTTTAAAATATACCAAACAAAAATTCAAATCCTAGTTGAGAGAGGTGTTTAGAGCCCTGCATGCCTTAAATTAGATAAATGATAATTTTACCAATGATATGTGACAAATTTATTATAAAATTTATTAATTTATTCATATAAATTATTTTATATTTTAACTTTTATTTTTTGTTCCAAATAGTTTAATATTTTATTATATATATATTTTTGTAATTTAAAAAAATTAAAATGAAAAAAATTATATTTAGTATATAAAGTTACATTTAATTTTATTTTTACTATTTTTGTTTATAAATGATAGTATTAATTTTAATATTTTTCATAATTTAATATACTTAAGGTTTATTTCTTAATTTAATTTTTAGTTTATAATACCAATATTTTAATTTAAGTATTTTGACATTTCTACTAAAAAAAGTATTTTGACATTTTTATTAGATTTTAAATTATGATTTCAGAAAAATGAGAGATTTTTTTTGTCATCATATCCAGTTTATTTCTAAATTCTACATCAATCCTCAATTTAAGATAAGATTTACACCAAAGAGATAAAATAAGATAGAGTAATGTGATACGATTGATTATATCTTATCTTATCACTCTTGTTCTTCTAACTATATTAAGCAGCTCCTTAGTCCTTATTCATATCATATGATATATAGGTTTCCATTAAAAATAAAAGCTACACATACATATGTCATATATAAGAAAAGTATCCATATATTATGTGCTTAATTTTCTTTTCTTCAAACTATTGGTGCATGCATTTTTAGTCATGATATATATATTTGCACCAAAGAAAAAGTGAAAAACTTATTAACTCCAATGCATGATATATCCATCTATCGAATCTATTTGGATAGATAGGAACATTCAATCATATCATTTTTTTTTGGGTAATATATATAATTAGACACACTTACCGTGAACATAACTCAGTTGGTAGAGACATTATAATATGTGGGGTCTGAGTTCGAACTCAAGATTCTCTCGTTTATTTTAAAAGATGAAATTCTCGTTAATAGATTATTTAATAAAAAAATAAAAAATTGAATAAACACATATAGTAGCATGTATGTTAGGATATAAGAGTTTGATTTGTAACCTTAAGAGATATAATTCATTTTTTTTTTTTTGAAAGAAGATATAATTCAAATATCATGGCAGTTAAATAACAATATTAATTTTTTTTCCAAAAAAAAATAACAATATTAATTTCTCATCCTTCTCCAAGAAAATCTCTTCAAGTAAATATCAAGATTAATATCTGAGTCCATGTTGAAGAACACTCGTAAACCTTAACAAATAAATAAATTTGAAGTTTGATTTTTTTTTTTTTATAAATTTCCTTGCTTGTATGAAGAGGAATATAATGATATAATTAAAGGGTAAACAAGAGCTTCTTAAAAAAAGGGCAAACAAGAGTTTTTAAAAAGATATTAATTTGTATCCAATTACCGCGTAATTTTTTTACACATGCATTCAATAAATCCCATCATAATACAAATTAAAATCCTCTTAAATTAAATATATGCTTATTGATGTGGTCAATAACAACATGATATAACAAAAAAAAATGTTCAACCACCCATACATGATATATCATTCACATTCACATTCACATTCACATTCACAGTTATATTTCCACGGATCACTCATGTAAACATGCATGAATATGGTCTAGAAGCTAGACCTAAAATCCATGACAAAACGTCATACAGCATCTTCAGCCAACCAAATTCAAAAAGGAAGCTAGAGAGATATAATTAAAGTTGTTGCCAGGTAGGGTGCTCTTCTCTCATCCTATCTACTTTTTCCTAAAATTTCTACCCATTATGAGGCATAGTGGAACCAAGTACTCTCTCAAGTTAGTATAAATAGCCATGTAGTTCTCTTTGTCTCTCAACCTATTTCCAATCAAAAGTGGAAGATTTCTCATTCTCTTATAGTGAGCTTCCACAATATGGATAATCTAATATTTAAGATAAGGAATTTGTACACTTTGGTTCTTTTACTTTTTGTACTATGTTTTAAGCCTTCTTTTTCATCTAGATCACATAGGCACTATTGGGGTGGTGATGGAAGAAAATTGAGAAGTTCCAGTGATAATGGTAGTGATCTTGTGACTCACTTGCCTGGTCAGCCTCAAGTAGATTTCCAGCACTATGCTGGTTATGTCACTGTCAATGAAACCAATGGAAGAGCACTCTTTTATTGGTTCTATGAGGCTATGACTAGGCCAGAAGAGAAACCATTGGTTTTGTGGCTTAATGGAGGTAAAACCATATTCTAATTACTTATACTTTTTTTCTGTCATATAACAAGTTAACAACATGTCCCACATTGAATGAAATAACCCTGAAAGTGTATTGATAACCGAGACGGTCCTCACTTTATATGTTGGTTTTGCAAAATCCAACTCAAATTTTTAGATAATATCATAGTCTATCCAAGATCTATTTAGTCATCTTTTATCATGTCACGGCTATTGCGGGCCATGCGGGTCATACTTGAGATAAGTATAAAAACGTGTTTATAAATGTGACAATCTTTACCGTACAAGTGATTTGTAAGTTAAGTTAGTAAAATCCAATTTCTAAGACAATATTTGGATTTTTAGACAATTAACAAAACCAAAATTGAGTGCATGGAATTTTTATCAAACAAATTGTAAGACAGTGACTGTGACTGTGTTGCTCTTGTTCTGAGGTGGTACTAAGGAGCTAGCCCTTGTATGATAATAACTAAACAACAGAAACACACATGAAGGTGGGACTATGGTGTTAAGAAAAAAACAGAAGAGAGATAAAATAGAAGTGCATTACTTTATAACTTATCATAATCTCTTTTGTTTAAGGTGGCAACTAATCTAAGAGAGTTTAAAACACTGCTGATTTCATTAGCTGTTGGTACACATGATATATGTTCTCTGCTAAGGTGACAAGATGATTTGTTGTTGCAGGTCCTGGGTGCTCCTCTGTGGGATATGGAGCAACACAAGAGATTGGTCCATTTTTAGTGGATAATAATAATGATGGACAAGGCCTTAAATTTAATAACTTCTCATGGAACAAAGGTATATGGTATATATAATTGATGACCACAACTTCACTTCTTTTTATGCCAATTTATAGTATAAAAAATTCTCATTTAGTGATCCACAACTAGTGCTCCAATATTTGTCCCCACAAAAAGGATTATTATTATTAATTGATGCAAAGAATTATTGATATCTCTCATATCTGTGTGTGATGTTGCAGAAGCCAACATGTTATTCCTAGAATCTCCTGTCGGAGTTGGCTTTTCCTATTCAAATACAACCAGTGATTATCAACAATTGGGTGATGACTTCACAGGTCACTACTTAATTTATACATATGTTTCATAAAATAACAAGCCTTTAATTTTGTTGCATTTACTATTGTTTGAAGTTTATGCAAAGCAAATCTCTGACAAATTATATTATTTTTTGTATCAGCTAATGATGCTTACAATTTTCTACACAATTGGTTCCTCAAGTTCCCATCATATAGAACTAAGACATTTTACATAGCAGGGGAAAGCTATGCAGGTATTGAAATTGAAATTGATATTTTAGCACAGGACATTTTTTAGTCAAATCTTCTTGATCAATGGTGATATTTATGAATGTTGTATATTTTCAGGAAAGTATGTACCAGAACTTGCTGAACTTATCCATGATAGGAACAAGGACCCATCTCTTTACATTGATCTCAAGGGTATTTTGGTATGGCCCACATAATATAAATTAAACAACCATGTGCTAAATAAAATTCATGGCATAAAGAATCTTTTGTTACTAAGAATAACTCCTATGTAGTCAGCATTTAGTAGGTTTTGAAAATTGACCTCTTATCCACATCATGGTTCCACTACCACAATCTAGAGAATATATTTTGTAAAGCAAATTTTGTACTTGTGATCGCTATTATTTAATGTTTTCAATGTGGTAGTTTTAAGGATTAAAATGAATATGAAGGACAAAATATTTTATAATTATCCTTTTTTTTTTTTAATTTTAAAATTTTATTATTTTGCAGCTAGGTAACCCTGAAACATCTGATGCTGAGGATTGGATGGGACTAGTTGATTATGCCTGGAGTCATGCTGTGATATCAGATGAAACTCACAAAACAATCAAGACAAGTTGTGACTTTAACAGTAGTGATCCATGGAAAAATGAAGATTGTGATCATGCTGTTGATGAAGTACTCAAACAGTATAATGAAATTGATATCTATAGTCTCTATACCTCTGTCTGCTTTGCCTCTACAGCACGTTCAAATGGTCAATCAATGCAAACTTCCACCAAACGTTCATCCAAAATGGTTAGTTTTATATTGAAAAAGTTGCCAATTCATGCAAAGCTTGTTGTTATGCATATTTTTATACAAGTAATCACTTATTGAATTTAATTTTGATGCACCTGTCAGCGCATCACAACTAAACATGTGCATGATTTATGGTTATAATAATGGTCAAATATTTCCAATGGCCTAACTGTTTTGATTGAGTGACACTGTGAAAACTCTTTACACCTATGGTGTATATTAATTAAGTCCTCATTTACTATAATATACTATTTATTTATAAGAGAAATTCTAATATGGACCGTTTTTTAAGTGGTATTATGTGAATTAGTATTTAAAAAATATTTAAAATTTTAACGGTGATATATCTTGTCTCCTAGTAGTAGACGTTAACAATCATCCTCATTTTTACTATTGAAATAGTGACTTCATTGATACTAATTTGATTAAACAATCAAGAATAATTATGTAGCTCGTATTTTTGGTAAAAAAAAAAATGTAGTTCGTATTAAACCGACATCAATTGAGTCATATTCTTAACCATAAATATTAGAAGAGTCACGAATTTTTATTTTTAAATAATATCGTCGATCGTCATTAGAATTTTTGATAATTTTAAATATCGGTCCACGGTGGACCACTTGAATTCACCTAGTATATAATATAACTGTTTTGACACCTGACTATTAATGTGGTTATTAGATGCCTAGAATGATGGGTGGTTATGACCCATGCTTGGATGACTATGCTAAAGCTTTTTATAACAGACCAGATGTTCAGAAGGCCCTTCATGCTAGTGATGGTCACAATCTAAAGAATTGGAGTATTTGCAAGTAATATTCTCTCCTACATTAGTATCCCTATTAAAAAAAAAAGAAGTTGAAATAGCATAGAAATTAGAGATAGAAAAATAAAATTGGTTCTGAATTTGACGTATCTAATACTTTTTATTTTCAAAATTTCTTTTGCTATTTAAACTTTGTCCAAAAGTGTATATTTGACTATTTTTTGACATTTATCATATACTCAGAGATAATATCATTGTATCCTGTTTCACTTTAAGGATAATTTCATTGATAGTCTTTTGCTAAATAATCTTTTAACTATGAAATGTAGCAACAAGATATTCACAGACTGGGCAGATTCAAAACCAACTGTTATCCCAATTTACAAGAAACTTATATCAGCAGGACTTAGGATTTGGGTTTACAGGTAAATATACAAGAATATCAAAACTCAAATACATAGACATGTGCTGAAGAAGTTTATAAACACTTATTTTGCTTTGTATTAATTGTTGATTGTTGATGGTTCAGTGGAGACACAGATGGTAGAGTACCAGTTCTATCAACTAGGTACAGCTTAAGTACTCTAGCTTTGCCTGTCACTAAACCATGGAGCCCTTGGTACCATGAAAATGAGGTAAAGATTCTTCAGGAAAATTGGTTTATTCTTTTTAAAAAAATACAGTTTTAATCAACTTATGATTCATAGCACATGAGCTAGTAATAATAATTATTATAGTAAATTTAAACACATGTTTAACTCAAGAATGAATTAGGTGTTGGGTTAGTGGATTTATTGAATGGACTAGAATATGTATCCCGACATCAAGGGGCAACCTATATTTTTTGACATATCAAGGAGCAACTATATTAAAACATCTTTTCTTGGATACATTAAAACCTCATTTTTGCCAATACAGACAAATATTTTGGACTTATTTTAGTATATAGAAAAGCTTAAATGTTTATAATTTTGGTCCCTCAATTTTCTAATTATTTGAAAATTTTCCATCTTTATATTTGGGGAATATATATTTTTTTTTTACAATTTCACAAGTGTTATAAATTCTTTTATATTTTAAAGAAAAGGAAATTAGTTGTATAAAGTAATAAACCATCTAGATAGTGTTACCACATCATTAAAATCCAGCCTTAAAATGTATATAGGTAGGGGGATTTGACGATCATTTGAAAAATCGGGGGCTAAAATTATGGATTTAGAAATATGAGGACTAAAAATGGATTTAGAAATATGAGGACCAAAATCATGAATGAGATAAAATAGATAGATTAAAATTACAATTAAGTCTATAAAAAAACATACTTCAGGACAATTTTTCAGTCGGAAAATAATCATTCAAAAAATATAGGTTAGAAAAAAATGGGGGTGCTAATAGTTTGCCTCCATATCAATATTAAAATGGAAGATAGCCCAACTATAGAAAGGGGTCTTCATGTGCTATTTATGTATGGGGGCTCAAAGAGAAAACCTTCTTAGAAGTTAAACTCACTTACATGTATCACAACTTACAAGCCTTTTACTATCTTTTTGTTAACTTTTTAATGATATGTTCCTCCTTGAAAAACAGGTTAGCGGGTGGTATGAAGAATATCAAGGTCTTACATTTGCAACATTTAGAGGAGCAGGTCACGCAGTACCTTGTTTCAAACCAAGCAATTCACTTGCGTTTTTCACCTCCTTTCTACATGGAGAAACACCTCCTTCTACAAAATAATTAGAATAACTAATCATATTGGGTACATGTTCTGTGACCCCATATGAAAATTTTGCTATTACATAGCAATAGCCAATAGTCTAATCATGTCAATATGGCAAGTATTCCAAGATAACGAATAAAGAGTTTTTTTGCTCACGGCCTACTAAAGCGTTTTGTTATTTTACTCTTTAGATTGTATGGATTGTCAATGCAATATACTAATATCTTATTAATGTAGGTTCAATATGTCATGTCACATAAAATTACAAAAATTGGTTTTAGTAAATATACCAAATGAAAGTAAAAATATCAAATTAAAATGGTATTAACTTGTTTAATTAACAATGACTAATAATAAAGGTATAAGTTTTTCATAATATAATGATAAAGGTATGAAGAATGCTTAATTTAAAATGAATTGATAGAAAAATTAACTAGTTATAAGGTATAATAGTAGGTTGCACGAGCAAACATGAGGTACAAGAAGTAAAACGATTTCAATAGAAAAAGAATTGACTAAAGAAAAAAAAATAAGAAAAAGACATCAATAATGCTTAAGAAAAAGATATCAAAAATTGAGTAATGGAATATCAGAAAAAATTACACATATAGAGCAACCCAATTTAAGATAGGGAATACACATCTAACACATGACAGCCTTCAAAACCTGCTTGAATAAAATACAAACAAATGTGTCCATGAACATGTATTGTATGAAATAGATATCTGTTTTACAAATATGAGAATTTTGAAATTTATGTTTAATGTGAATGAAAATGATATGAAAACAAGGTTATGAATGAAAATAATTTAATTCATTAAATTTTCTAAAGAGCATTGCTATATGTCGCGATAGTAAATTTCACGACTTTTTCACAAACGGGTTCTAACTTCTAACTTGCTTTGCCTGCTGCCTAAACAAAAACCAATCAATATATCCATGCACTCAGCTTTTCTCCATGTCCTGCCATTAAATCTAAAATGAAGGTAACAAATACACCTCAAAGGATTTGGCTGTGGATATTATAGATTTATAGTCAATGGCCAACTGGGTCAAATTAAGATACATATAGTGCAACCGATGCAACCAAGTGTCTATGACGATGGTGGATCAGAGGTTCTGTGATAGAACTCACTCTACATCAAAGTGATGATGAGAGGTTTTGTGATGAAACGGCGGTGACGAACAACGAACAAGGACAAAGGAACGGCGACGACGAACGTCGACAAATGATGACTGCAAAGGAAGCAAGTCGAAGAGACTGAGGTGGTGAGTTAGAGAATTAACAACCATGATTTGTTTTGGACGAGTGATACACACATGGAACCAGGGAAGGTGAAGCAGTTGTGGTATGAGGAAGAAGAAAACAAATCAGAGAGAGAAACGGGATAATAACACAAATGTGTCAAAGAAAACAAAATTAAAATAGACAATTTGAAGGTTACACGTAATTCGGGATACTATCGAGATGTTTTTTGTCGGGAGATGTAGCCTTTTCCTTTTCTAAATCGAATGTATAAATAGATAGATACAAATGATGAGAGAAAAGCTATAGTTTGCACATATTTATGACTCAGATTTACATTTGAATTTCAAATTGACCATTAAAGCTAACTTGAAGAATACTAATATCTAACATAACTAACTAGGAGTGTATTACTCAAACACCTTGAACTTTTGTTTTTTTTTAATCAACCTTGAACTTTTGTTAATTCATCTTTCCTTGCAATGTTATACCTCATGAAAGAAATGTTGTCAAAGATCCAAGTTTAAATATGTATATTGCACTTAGGAAAACAAATTCAAGAGGAAATCAAAGAAAGAACGTAAATGGAAGAAAAAGGTGAAAAGTGAACATAAGTTTCTTCTGGAAACTAGTAAGTGGGTTCAACAATCTTCCATTTTAAAACTTCATTCTGTAAGGGAAAATGAAATGAAAATGACACAAATCCTAGTGGTTAAGTCCTCATTACTTGACCATATTGATTTTACCCGTAAGTTGAAGTTCAAAATAAATGAAAAAGGGTTTAGATTCTCACATAGCATAATGTACGAATGAATATAATTATTTTGTATCACTGCATTGCTTTAAGTCCCACATTGGAACGTCTAGTAAGAAACATAGCAAATGTGGATTATAAAAGCCAAAAAAGTTGAGTGTGAAGATGTCATAGTATTAAACGTGTTAAATATATGGTAGTTGCTCTTGTTTTACCATTGACTCGTTGTTAAAAACTACTTCGTCATATATCAAGTGACACAATTTACTTTATCACACGTACTAATGCATATTTTCTATCTTTAGTATCTATTTAAATTTATTTTTTGAGGGTTTATCCCTCTAAATTTATTGAAGTTTTAAAAAAAAAATTGGCGATAATAAATAAGGGTTATGATATTCAAGTAAGATTCCTAACCAAACAACAAAATCTTCTAAAGAGTATATTTTTTGAGATTTTTTAGTTGAAATTATGAGCAATGGGTTGTTTTGGTTATTATGCAAGTAGATCAATGATTGAGGCTCAACTCAATTACACCACCACTAAAAATGCTCTTAACTGAGCGTTTGCATTTGATAAGTTCCGATTCTACCTTGTGGGAACTAAAATCATTGTGCATAGTGCCCTTGTGGGAACAAAATTCATTGTGTATACCGATCATGCTACAATTAGGTATTTGATGACTTATCAAGAGTCATATCTATCCTTTAAAAAAATATTCATATCGATTAAATGTGAGACTTGAGTTTTTCCTAATATACTCTCTTATGCCTATCATATTGAGTTTGGTACCTGTAGTTAAATGGTGGATGGTCCGATCAATAGACTCTGATACCATATTGAAATTGAGCATAACTCATCCTTAGTAGACCGACTTGTAAGATGAGAAGTTCAACAATCAAACAAAAACCTTGTGCCCTTCTTATACTCCGGAGACTTTTGCTCTTGTTTTTTTTTTCCTTCACCACATTCATATCTCCCTTGCCTCTCATCATTGTATGTCAAGTAGTTTTCTTTTCTATTTTGTTCTTTCTGTTTGTTTCTTGATCTTCTTATTACTATTCATCATCTTTCATTGTCGTTGATCATTTTTTACATTAAGCCTTAATTTTATCGTACAATTTTATTTTGTACAATATTTTACGTTAAGCCTCAGTTTCTTAATTTTTCAATTGTGATAAAACAATTATATGTTGTAGTACATTTTTTCTGTTGAATTATTTTGTATTTTTTGTGGCTCACAATTTTTAAGAGAGCATCACTAGCTATTTCTAAGACATTATTTGTAGAAGTTGTGTTGATTTGTGCAACCTTATTAGCTTTCTTCTAAAAGAATGTCGTTATGATGAACTTTTAGTTGAACCGACGAGCCAAACCAAATTACTTAAAAACTTTATACGAGCCGAACTCGAGATAAATAAAATGTTAGTGTCGTGTTCAAACCAAGTTTCAATCTGAACCGATTCTTATCTAGTCAGCTCAGACGAGTTCGACTCGACTAATTTCTAGTCTTATTTCCTACTAATGAAGCCCTTTGAAGCGTGGAGAAAGCTTTTATTTGGTTTTTCTTAGATACCAATTCACGGAGAGAAAAATAAGAATTATGCTCTTTAGCCAGCAAAAATCACTCGCGCCCAACTGAACTTCCCAAAATACCCCTGCGTGAGTTAACTCACGCAAGTGTAATAAAAACGTGACTTAATTTTTACACATGCATGATTTAAGTCACACACAGCTAACTCACGCTAGTTTTAAATGGGTTGTGTTCTCTTTGTATTTTCTTCAGTCGATTTCATGACTGTATCTGACCGAAGATCCACTGTCCTAGTTACCATTTTGTTTGCAACTAAAACAAAAGTCAATATATAAATATCATAAGTCACTCCAATTCTCCCAAATTTAACTAGAACCAATCAAATAAAGTTAGCAATTATATACAAATACATGATTCCATAACTTTAAATTCTATTAAGTTCTTATCTCTACGCTTCGAGCATGGATAATGCAGAATAACAAATTTATGATAGACTATGATACATCATGGATCTTTGTTATAATTTGGTACCATAGTTGTTAACTTGTTATAATTTGGTAAGTGGCAAATGAAGTCTTCAGATGACTGATACCGAATACCTAGCAGTGGAGCAAGATGAGAAAATGGTTGAATATCATTGCTTTTGCCTTTGAACTTTCTCTCACGTGTTGATAAAGGTAAGGGATATTGATATTGCCTCAAAGTACTAGCGTGAGTTAACTCACGCGGGGTGTAACACCTGCGTGAGTTAACTCAAGCGGCGTGACTTAAGTCAAACATGTGTAAAACAAACGTAATTTCAAGTCACGTTAATTTTACACTTGCGTGAGTTAATTAACGCAGGGGTATTTTGGTTAGTTTGGTTGGGTGGGAGCGAAACTTGCTGAGAGAAGAGCAGAATTCAAAAAATAAACAAAGGAGAGTTAATAACCAAATATGCAATTAAGATCACCGTGAACAAGTGAAATACTCAAACAAACGAAAAAAACACTAATTGACCTCCATAGGGATATATTTTCTCCTATCAAATATCTGCACGCAAAACACACCATTTGGTGGACTACTAAAAACTATTTGAAATCAACTTGACAAATTGCGGCAAGAATAGAACCACGGTCTACAACGTAAGTTAACATCATAGTATATAATAAATTGATTGTTCTCAAATTCATTCTCAATCATTATAGCATTGTTATTTGGAAAAACTTTAGATTGCGACATGGAGAAATTCTTTCCTGGTCACATACACAAGTAAAAAGTGTTTATACACACACATAATTGAATGATATGATTAAATTCTTTTACATTTATTTTTCTCTACTTGTGTGAGTACCACCAAACAAGTCTTTTTTTTATTTATATTTGTATCCAAGCAAGTCTTTCTATGTGACACGATGAAAACATCTTTCTTCTCATGTCCTTGATGCCCATATGAACAAATGAACGAGTAAAGATACCATAAGGACGGGTCATATTTAAATATGTATACAGTATACTACCGTAAGGAAAACGAATTCAGAGGAAGTAACTCAAAGTTAAATGACAGCAAAAGGTGAAGAGTGAACATAAGTTTCTTCTTGCATCTAGCAAGTGGTTTCAACAATCTTCCATGTTAAAACCTCATTAAGTAAGGGGAAAGGAAATTATAATGACCCGAATCTTATCTTAGTGGTTTCAACAATCTTCCATGTTAAAACCTCATTAAGTAATTAAGGGGAAAGGAAATTATAATGACTCAGATTGGATTGTTTGAGAGAAGATTGTAGTTTCACTTTCTTTGTACTTCACTTTAATTAGAGTAATGCTGCTGATGTTCAGCAAAACATGGATATTACTTTAGGACTTGTATAAATTAGTTTGGATTTAGTTCCTCTTGAAACCCTCTATTTGGTTCCTCTATTTTCACGGATTCACGATTTTAGTTGCCTCGTTTGTAAATATGATCTTAGTAACTCTTTGACATTGGCAGGAAATATATATCAATTAAGAAAGGATCTATGACTTTAAAGAGGAAGCATTTTTAGTGTTCAGTATGGTGGCCAGATTGCGAGTAACCTTTTTGCAAGAAGCAGAAGTCATGTTGAACAACGAGAAGTGTGTGGATTAGGAGTAAGAAAGCTTAGTAAGATAAATAAAGTCTGTGTTCATTACAGTTCAGAAGAATATGGCATTGATGAAACGAAAGTAGATCCTGTGGCATCTGATGAAGGAACAGGCAAAGCAATTCCATTGGAAGGGAATGGTTCACCAGTATCTCCTTGGTGGCAGCAGCTTCCTAAGCGCTGGCTTATCGTATTGCTGTGTTTTACACCATTTCTTTTATACAACATGGACCGTGTGAGTATTTTATTTTGGTATTCAAAATCTAAATTACCATGTGTATGGTTGGATTGGCAACAGATCGTTCATTAGCTTCACGATGCATGTGCTCTGTAGCTTTCGCACTACCGTGATTTCTCACTGTGGTTCTGTCAAATTTACTGCTAATCCAAACACACTGTCATATTTCTTAATGTTTGTCATGTCTCAAATTCTAAATTCTTCAAAATTTTCCAATTACTTCATCCAAATGCACTCTAAGGCATTCATTCCTTTTAGGACATCAAAAGTGTTAATATGAAATTTGGCAAGAGCACAAATTTGGTGCCATATTACAAATTTTATCAGCTAGGGGCAACATGATTTCAGGATCTTTACTACTTGCAATCAACAATATTACAAACACTTTTGGGGCCAATATTGAAGACAGGGTAAAAAATTAATTCCTAGAAAATACACACCTTCCATCTATCTAATGAACTGCAATGGCCATACTTATCCATTCTACCATTGGCTTGGTTCCGAGCAATCTTAGTAATCCAGCCATTTCTTGTTAATAACCGTAGATCATATTGAAGGTTGTAGACCGCTCTTGGTAGATCTTCAGAACAAAATTTGAGAACCAAGCTCTGCAAAGCTTTAAATGTTAAAGGTTACTAACTTCTGTATAAATACTTTGACAATGGGAATTTAAGGCTCCTTGCAACCTGCTTAAACAATATCAAAATTATTATTCTTTATTACACATGTGGAACTTCAATTTCAAATACACAAACAACAACAACAAAATTATGAGAGTATTAAGTGAGCGAGACAAAGATGGTACCTTTAAGACCAAGTCTTCAGATATAGTGGATCGATACCGAGTCGAGCCTTCAATTGGACAGCTTTTTCCTTTAAAAATAAAATTAGCATTACAGAGAGTGGATAGCTGCAAAAGAACGTCAGACATCAGCGAACCGTTGCCACATTGAGCTCCTAGTTCTTCATTCTTTTGTTCATCTTCATCAGCTGGGTCTTCTGCAACAGAAACAATACACTGAAAGATGGCTATCAACCTCTCCAATGGAAAAGTTCCAGGTCCTTTCATTAGTAGTTCCTCTTCCAACATCTCTTTCTTTTCCAGCGCTTTCTCAGAGGCCCTATAGGGATTAAAAAGCATATTCAGACAACAATAAATGAGTGATGCTCAATAAGAATGTACTATGGGAACATACCTAAATCTTATCAATCAACTACAAAAAAAATAACAAATCCATTCAGACAATGGTCGGAACTTCAATAAATAATTCTTCTCACATGAAAAAATGAAAACGGAAATAAGTAAAAGAAAAACAAAACCAGCAAAAGGCTTCATTCAAATAATAAAAAAGTGTTAAAGTCTCAAATTCATACACAGTATTGTTTTCAGCGCATCAAAAAATGGTTTGAAATCGCCATACTTACTTCCTCTTTCGCTTTCGATTATCAGAACCACCTTTGGAATCAAAAAGTGAAGCATCAAGAGTAGCAGGGTTTCTAGAGGCAAGAAATGCTGAAATAAGAAGATACTTTGCACTAGTAGACATGTGAAAATCAATATCACCGATTTCCTCGGATCTCTCCAATCTCTTCGGATTCCCCTTATGTTTCGTCTCTTTACCCTTTTCAACTTCACTCAAAGGAGCAGATGAAACCTTAAATACATCATTCAGAGAGGAGGCAATATGCGGCTTGATATGATTGAACAGCCTCCTCTTCATGTCTTCACTAGGGACAACTCCTTTTCCCTTATCACTTAGAGGTTCACAATATTTTCCAAATAGTGGCTTTAATGCAGTAGACAATTCACCAACCTGCCTAGTAATTCTACAGAAAGGCTTCAAAGCTACACTGCATGAAAAGAAACAAAATTCTTCGATATATCAGATCATGTAAAGCTTAAAATGGAATTTGATATTAGTGATAAAAATAAATGTCTTACTCGAGAAATGACGAATACAACTTCTGGTTCGCTTGGTTCCTCAACAGGATTTGACGAATATCACCTTCTGTGTAATCAGGAAAGTAAATGGGGATAGGCTCCACATAACCCATGTTAGTGTAAAAGGTATCTGGGGAAGTATTGCTGATGAAAATCAGACCAACCTCAGGCATCTTTAGCATATCATAGAGATTAAACAGTAAGGGCAATATAGTCGAGCTTTTATCCCAATCTCTGACAAGATGAAAATTGTCAAAGACCAAGTAGATCATGTTTCCCATTCCCCCACCATGTATCTTCTTTTTTGGGATCAACTTCTCTGATTTCTCCTTCAGATTATTTATAACACCGGTCAATGTTTCGCGAAGAAAATTGACAAAATCAGACGGTCTTTCACAGCGCTTAGCATTTGCATAAGAATTGGCAGCATTTTTTCTATGGAGAAGTAACTGATTCAGAACAGACTCAAACAAGATACGCTGGTTATAACAAGTCCTACAACTAGAATAAACAAGAGGCCTATTGAGATGTCTGAATAATTGAAGAACGATACTGGTTTTTCCCGTAGAAGCACCTCCATACACAAACAAAGGAAGTAACGGTGAATTCAATGGTCCCAAAAGACGAAAAATCTCATGAATCTGGCTACTTCTTCCAGGAAAGCTGGAAACTATATCATCTAGGCTAATGGGGTCTCCTCCAACTAAAAGGTCATTAATTGTTAGGGATTCAAGGCTGCTGTTTACTTTTGCTGCAGGTACAATATTTGAAGTGGATGCCGTAGATAAAGACCTTGTCGTTCTTCTGGGGACTTGTGGGGATTCCTCTTTATCCATGTATATTAGTTGTTCAATAAACTTAGTTTCTGATGAATGAAGGAACACTCAGTTAGAAATGAAATTGCAAATATATCATATTCATATCCAACCACACACTTGTGACCCAAAACACAACTCTATACCCTAAAGAAAAAAATGCATCCTCAAAAAAAAATATTGAAAGACAAAACAATTATCTATTGATCTTAAGGGCGTCAATTTATTCATCCATCCACGTTGCTGATCTTTGATCTCTTAACTTCTAATTAACAACACAACACTACGAATAATCTATGAAACATACACTAGACAAACCCAAAGGAACTAAATTGAAAAGCCCTATCAGAATTCACTCTACTATAATTGCCTAACCCCAAAACCCCATCCACAATGACACGCACATTTTGAGTGTACAGTCAACTAAGACCTACAAACCAAAAAGTGACCAACACACAAAAGCATCAAGAATTTAATAAAGAATAATGGATATGAATAGAGAAAGAAATAAAGAAACGGGGCAGAGAAGTGAGATGAGAGACGTACACACTTGGAAGCAGCGAAAATGGAGGTAACGGCGGTGGCAATGATGGCGAAGGGAGATGGAGTTGTTCCGTCTCATGTTTTCTATTTTTCACTTAAATTTCAATTATTTAAGACACGTGGATAAATGGTGTCATGCTACTAATAATCATTTCATTCATTTTTCTCCGGTGAAGCTTTGAACAGGTTCGCGGTGATAGGGGCGGCAAGCGACGGGCGGAACGAAAGGTGTCTGCAGGCACGTTATAGTAATGTTGATCTGTCTAGTGAGAACGGTTGAGTCGCAACGGTTGTAGAGAATACTATGATGATCGGTAACGACTTCCGGTGCGGCGGCGAAGCGTCTTCTGCGGTGGAACGAAATCTGTCTGCAAACACGTTAGTACTCCGACGATCAAGTCAGTAATGGAACTGAGATAAAAAGTCTAAGAAGTGTTGTGAAAAGGGTTGTGTACCTTGAGGGTGAAACAAGTTCACCCTTATATAGGCGCGCTCGTTGCATAACCGTCTCCGGGTTATGTGGCGTATGATTAGGAGTGGGAGTGGACATGTGTAGCGTGATCCTGGCAATGAGGTGTGCTCTAGTGTGGCACGATGCAGGCGTGTTGGCGTGCTCCTTTTGGTGCGTAGCCTTAAGGCGATGTATTATTGTACACGTGTAGCCATGTGAGTGGTCCAGAACAGTTGCCCCCAAGTCGTTGATGCCTTTATGGCTCAATGGCTTTAACATAGAAAGGAGGCGTTCGATGAAAGGCGCTCATCGACGGCTTATTCTGGCGGCCCTCAATGAGTTGTATCAGAAACTGAAGCCCGCCCGCAAAGAGTGTGGCGTCCGTTGATGATCTAAGTCAGACGACCCTTTAAGTGTTTTGTTGGGGAGCTTTGACTCCCTATGCGAGTGATGCCTCCCGACTTTTGAGTTAGTACGTGTAGTTGGCACTTAAATGATTCAAGTGGAACGTTTGAAGATGCGAAAACTGTTCAATTTCTCTCTTCGTGTGTTCGGTTCGTGTGTTGTATGCGCTCCTAGAAAAACGTTACACGTGTGTGTGGCTTTGACTGTGTTACGTTTTCCCAAGACCATCGTTAACCGTTCAGATTGTGGCTCTTTGTTGTTGCTTAATTTGGTCTGTTGGCGTGGACAGTTTTGAGGCTATTTAAGGAGAATTTTCCCTTTGTTTTTCTCCGCAACTCTTTCTTCCTTTAAGACATTGTTTGTCGAAAAGAGTTTTCCTCTTCTTCCTCATCTTGATTTTCTTTTCCTTTCCATTTTTCGAAAGCTTGTTGTCTCGAACCCGAAGAAGCAATGATCCCTTTTTTGTGTGGGTTATAGAGGAAAATCTCATGTGTTTTTCTTGATGATTTGCGGGAATGAAAAAGAAGTTGAGATTTTTTGAAGGGTTCTTTATTCCTGAGTTAGAATGGTTGATTTTGTGGGCAACCCTCGTTCTCTTGCAAGGATTTTTGGCTGTGACAGTGGATGTTGTAGTTGAGGCGAAGAACTCGCTTTGTTTCGTCTCGTTATCCGGGTCGATTCGAGGGTCGCCAGGAGGAGCTTCGACCGTGGCTTTAAGGACGGAGATTAGGCAAGGTCCTTGCCTAGGATTGTGGATCCTTGAGTTTGACGGCGTTAGGATCCTTCCTCGTCAAGTTTGTCGAAGCACCAATTTGAGTCTTCTCACGGTTGTTCATTTCTTCGGTGGCCCCTTAGTGATTGTTTAGGGCATGAATTCTGTTTTCCTTTTCTTTTTGATGTAGTTTCCACTGTGGCGGCCCCTTTTGTAATTGATTTGAATGTTTGAATGAAAAGAAGCTTAAAAGCCTTGTTCTTTCCTTTGTTGTTGTTGTTGTTGTGCCGCCCGAGCTTTTCCTTTCCCTTTCTGTTCGCGCATTTTATTTCATGCCACGTTTTGGATTGTTCACGCATTTTATTTCATGCCACGTTTTTTATTGTTCGCGCATTTTATTTCTTGCCATGTTTTGGTTTGTATGCATTTTATTTCATGATACGTTGGGAAGGATTGCCCGAGCGTCTCGTCCGGGTTGCACTGATGCATTTTGTTTCATGTGGCGCCCAGTTTGTTTAGTCTGCTCCAATGCATTTTGTTTCATGCGGCGCATGTGCGAGATACTGGCGCCTTATCGCGTTGATGCATTTTGTTTCATGCGGCGCCTGGTTCATTTTGGTCCACATTGATGCATTTTATTTCATGCGACGGATGGCTCTTTCAGTCCGCATCGATGCATTTTGTTTCATGCGGCGGGACCTTGTTTGCTTCATATTTAATTAGTCCCTAGGGGAACACGTCTGGCCAAGGCTTAGTTCCCCCTTTAGCAAATTTAGGGGCGAGACACACTACCTTGGGATGGCTAGCCCTTGAGGCAGGTCCCGCAACAGACGCAAGGCCTTTTTGTTCTACTTGAGAGTAGAGACCTTGATGCCCGCCCTCTGCGAGGGTGCTACCCTCACATGCGGCATTGAGTCCTATCAATGACGAAACAAGAGCAAATTTGCAACTAACGTGTTTCCTTTTGGTAAAGACGCCCGTTTATTAGTGTTGATAATACGGATTTACAATGACTTATATTAACAAGGTTAAGGTGTATTTAAAAGATGAAGTGAGACTACCGACATTCAGCTGTAATAGCGTTTAAGTTTGTCTGCATTCCATGTTCTTGGGATTGGGAGGCCGCTCATTGATGTAGGCGTCGGTCCCTGTACTGGAGGTGACTCTGTACGGTCCTTCCCAATTGGCCGTCAGCTTCCCTTCTCGGGAGTTCTTGTTGCCCACGTCCGCTTGACAGAGGACGAGGTCTCCTGGGTCGAAGTCTCTGGGTCTTACTCTCCTGTTGTATCGGGTGGTCGTGGCCTGTTTGATGGCGGCCTCAATTAGGGCAGCAAAGTTCCATGTTTTTTCGATGTAGTCCAGCTCTTCCAAATTGGCTTCTACGTTGGCGTTATGGTCGAGCGGTCGAGCGGGTGTGCCATCCTCCAACTTAATTCTTTTACTTCGACTGGGATCACGGCCTCCATTCCGAAGGTGAGGCAGAGACGGGTTTCCCCAATGGTTGAATGTGGTGTGGTGCGGTAGGCCCACAAGACGTGCAAGAGTTCTTCGGGCCAGCTTCCATTTGCCTCCTCTAATCTTCTCTTCAAACCTCTTAGTATGATCCTATTGGCGGACTCCACTTTTCCGTTCATCTGAGGGTGTTCTACCGAAGTGAAGTGTTGCTTGATGTTCAATTCTTTCATGAGTTCTCTCATTCTCTTGTCTGCAAATTGTGTCCCATTATCAGTAATCACTTCTTGTGGGACCCCAAACCTGAATAGGATATTCAAAGAACGTCATTGCGTCTGTTGTCGTCATCTTGGCCAGCGGTTCTACTTCGATCCTTTTGGTAAAGTAGTCTTTCGCCATGATTAAGAATTTCACCTAGCCGACTCCCTTATGGAATGGTCCTAGGAGGTCGATGCCCCCACTTGGCGAAAAGTCAAGCCGTGGTGAGGGCGCCAAGTTCGGATGACGGTGCGTTGAACACATCCCTGTATCTCTGGCACTTGTCACACCTTTTCACATACTTTATAGCGTCATTCTTCATTGTGGGCCAATAGTATCCTGCTCTTAGTAACTTTCTGGCCAAAGCTCGCCCTCCCAAGTGTTGGCTGACGATGCCTTCATGCACTTCCTCAAGAGTGGGCTGGAGAATCCTCTCTTGAAGAATCGTCCTTCTATGATTATGTCCTTACAAGCTCTTCTCTTTATTGTTTTTGCTTCCGTTAGGTCACCCCGGGAGTTTCCCTTCTTGAATGTATTCCTATTGGCGTCATCAACGTTCGCGGAATGGGTTCGACTGTGGCCACCATTGCGCCCGTCCCGTAACTTGGTTTCTCTAAGGTTTCATGTACAAAGGAGTGGTTTATTCCGCTCGCCCTCGTGCTTGCCAGTTTGGGTAGTATGTTTGCCCTTGTGTTCTGTTCCCTTAGGATGTGCAATATTTCCCTAAGACAAAGTTGTCGACCCTTTTCTTTACCGTGGCCAGGTATTTATGGAGGAGTGCGTCCTTCACTTGAGCGTCGCCCCTCACTTTGGAAACCACAAGCTGAGAGTTCGTCTTCACTTGAACATCTCGGGCACCTAGGTCTTGGGCCAGGTCGAGCCCTGCTATTATAGCTTTGTACTCTGCCTGGTTATCAGTCGCCGAGAATCCGAATCGGAGGGATAATTCGACCGTCAATTCTAATATGTTTGGTTGTTCTTTAAAAGAATTATTTTTACTTGAAGCTAGAAATTAGAGCTTTTGATTCAAGAATTATTTTTTAACACTCAAATTCATAGTTTAATTCACTTTTACATAAATATATCCAAACATAAATAATTTTACATTCAACTAACTTTTAAATAGAATCAATTCATTCAAAACTAATTCTTACCAATGCAGAAACAAACATACACTAAATGTATCAATTTATTCGTCCGTCCACATTGAACTTCAACCCAAAAGTACAAACACACAAAAGTTCACTAATGTAGAGTGTTTAGGTAGGGTTTTTTTTTTTTTTTCTTATCAATTTGTTGTTCTGTGAAATGTTTATATTTCCCAATGAATAACAATGGTTTTTGTGGGTTTCATGTATGTGACTTGAAAGGAGGGAAGAGTATAAAATGTTAGGACTTAGATATACTCGAAGGGACAACTATTAAAACATTATTTTTTTTTTTTTTTATATTTTTTTTCAATGTAGTCCGATTTGATATTCTTTATTGTTATTCTAGATCTTTTATCAGTAGAAACTCTATAAATTAATAATTTCAGGACCGGAAAAATTTATTAATTTAGAGAGTTATTAATTTATTGATAAATTAATAATTATTAATTTAAAGAGTTTTTAAGTAATTATACAGTACATACCAAACAAAAAGGAAAATTAGTCTATGCCTCTTAGAATTACGTTGCAGCGAACCTTGGGACTCAACGTAAATTAGTAACTACTGTATTCATATGCATTGAAAAATACAATACAAAAATACAACACCTAAGCTATTGGATGCAATAAGAAAAGTTAGAGATGAGCTCCAAACATACTTGAACTTTAAAGGAAAACAGACAACTATTGAATCATATTTAATAGAATGTAATATATTTTTTATCAATTTCTATGAATTATTAATTTATGATTTTCTTGGGACCGAAAATTATAAAGGGATTTCCCAAAAAATTATTATCTTATTATTTTATCGAGTTTTTCAATTTTTTACATTGGCCTAAGTCGGGACCGGACAAATTTATTATTTTAGAGAGTTTATTAATTTACCGAGTATTAATTTAAAGAGTTTCTAC